>Ga0206116_1000270_pt1 | contig 70089 bp, 65 predicted proteins | sample 3A1Ametagenome_FD_178000 | JGI IMG/M metagenome (GOLD analysis project Ga0206116, IMG submission 178000) | Enriched microbial communities from leaf-cutter ant dump, University of Wisconsin, Madison, United States - 3A1A | ecosystem: Environmental > Terrestrial > Nest > Insects nest > Nest dump...
GCGGATGCCGAATTCCGGCGCCACCAGGAACAGGGCCGACGGGATGCTCTGCCCGAAGATCATCTCGACGCCGTGACGCTTCAGGGCGGCCGCGAAGACATGGGCGCCGGTGCGGTTGGAGCCTTCGACCGGCTTGGCCGCGGCGAGATGGGTATCCATGCGTGTTCTCCGAAGGGAGTGAATTTGTAAATCGTTTTAGTAAGCAGATGCGCGAAACCGCTCAAGCGGCGGCGGTCAGACGGTGCCGTCGTCCCGCAGGGCGCCGACATCGGACGGGGTCATCCCCAGCCATTCGCCCAGCACCTCGTCGGTGTGCTGGCCGAGCATCGGAGCGGGGTGGCGGATCTCGCCGGGCGTGTCGGAGAGCCGGACGGTCAGGCCATGGGTGGTGACGGTGCCGGCCTTGGGATGCTGCGTCTCGACGATCTGCCGGGCCTCGCGCATGTAGGGGTTGGACAGCAGATCGGGCAGGGTCGCGATCCGCGCCGCCGGCAGTTCGGCCTGCCGCAGCAGGGCCACCACCTCGTCGGCGGGAAGGCCGGCGATCCAGTCGCCGACGACCGCCTCGATGGCGGGGATGTTGCGCATCCGCGCCTCCAGCGTGGCGAAGCGCGGGTCCTCCAACAGGTCGGGCCGCTTCATGATCCGGGTCAGCCGCGGGAAATGGGCGTCGTTGCCGGCGACCATGTGCAGCCAGACGCCGTCGGCGGCGCGGAAGGTCTGGGCCGGCGCCGAATAGCGGTCGCGGTTGCCGACGCGGGACATCGCCCGGCCGAGCATCGCCTGCTCGGGAATGGCGGTGACCAGCATCGACACGGCGCTGCCCATCAGGCTGGCGTCGACCATCTGGCCCTTGCCGGTCTTGTGGCGGTGCTCGACCGCCGCCAGGATGCCGATGGAGGCGTAGAGCGCGGTGGCGTAGTCGACCAAGAAGGTCCCGCCCATCGTCGGCGGGCCGTCCGGATCGCCGGTGATCTCCATCAGGCCGGAGGTCGCCTGGGCAATGCCGTCGAAGCAGGGTTCCGCCGCCATCGCCCCCTGCTGGCCGTAGCCGGAGATGCGGGCCATGATCAGGCGCGGGTTGATCGCGTGGAGATCGTCCCAGCCGCAGCCCATCTTCTCCATGGTGCCGGGGCGGAAATTCTCGATCAGCACGTCGGCCTGCTTCACCATCTCGCGCAGCAGGCCGTGGGCGCGCGGATCGCGGAAGTTCAGGGTGATGCTGCGCTTGTTGCGGTTGAACACCATGAAGTAAAGGCTCTCGCCTTCGACATGGGGTTCAAGGGCGCGGGTGTCGTCGCCGCGGCGCGGGCGTTCGACCTTGACGACGTCGGCACCGAGATCGCCCAGCATCATTCCGCAATGCGGGCCGGCGATGAAGCGCGACAGGTCGAGGACCTTCAGTCCATCGAGGGGTCCAGGCATGGGGGTCACCTCAGACGCGCAGCAGGACGCGGTTCGGATCGATCACCCGGCGGATGAGATCCAGCTCCTGCGTGCTGGGAAGCGGGGTGGCGGGAAGCTCATCCGGCATGGCCGGGCGGAAGGACATGAGGTCGAACACCTCTTCCGCCGTGACGCCGGGGTGCAGCGAGCGCAGGCGCATCTGCCTGCTGCCGGGCTCGAAGTCGAAGATCGCCTTGTCGGTGACGACGAGCTGCGGTCCGCCGGGGGACAACCCGGCCTCCTCGCGGCTGCGGCCGCCCCGCAGGTGGCCGACGCTGGTGATGAAGTCGACGGCCTCGACGAAGACGCGGCGGTCGAGATCGACCACGACGATCGGGCGGGGAACGAAGGCGAAATGCTCGGGCTGGGCAAGGCAGCCGACCAGCCGGACCTTCGGATTGCGGTAATCGCCGATGGCCGTGATGTTCAGGTTGCCGAAGCGGTCGATCTGCGCTGCGGAATCGAAGCAGATGTCGAAGGCGCGGCGGGCCAGCATGTCGCACTTGACGCCGGTGTCCGACGGGCAGGCGGCGGCCTGCCAGCGGGTGAAACTGTCCTGCTTGAGGTCGGCTGGCATGCTGGACAGGTCCGGCTCCAGCAGGTTGCCCCAATAGACCGAGGCCGAGGGGGCATGGAGCATCTGGGCCAGCCGCACCGCCGTCAGCGGGATGCCAACCGCCAGGGTGAAGGCCCGCCCGTTGGTGCCGACGCCGACGAAGGCGAGGTCGCCGTCGCGGATTTCCCGTGCGATGGCGGCGGTCACGATCTCGTTCGTGGTGGGGGGCATCGTCGCCGCCTCCGCAGCTAAATCGATTTTATTTTCAGGCATGAGTCTGCTCGCGGTTCGGGACGTCGAGAGCCTCCAGGGCGGCGAGGCCGCCGACCTTGGCGACATAGGCGTCGTGGTCGGGCACGGAGCGGGCATACTCGTCCAGATAGGCCTGCGCCCCTTCCGGCGTGCGGCTGCGCTCCAGATAGCCGGTCAGGTGGGCGTCGTCCTCGTCGTAGTGGCCGTCGCAGGCGGCCGGATGGGCGCCGTAAGGCAGCTCGACGATGGCTTCGACCCAGTTGCCGGGAATGTAGGTCAGGGTGGGCCGGCGCTTGATCTCCTCATGCGGGACGATCTTCTCCACCGTCACGATCAGGCGTGTCGCGGCGCTGGCGATCATCTGATCGATGTCGTCGCTGTCGCGTACGATCGGCCACTGCACATTGCCGTATTTGTCGCCGACATAGCCGTGGATGATCGTGAAGTCCGCCTTCGCCGCCGCGACCGCCTGGAGCGGCTCGCCGGTGAAGGGGCAGGAGAAGGGCCGGATCTGCTCGGGATTGTGGCGGGCGATGTCGGACCCCAGCAGCGTCTTGATCGGCAGGAAGGCCAGCCCCTGCGTCGCGGCGCGGAACCGGGCCACCATGGCGGTTTCCGAGAAGTCGCGCACGGCGATGGCCCCGCCCTCCACCGCGCGGCGGAAGTTGGGCGCCAGGCCATAGCTGAACATACCGGTGTAGATGCCCTCGAAGCGGCTGATCGCACCGGCGGCGGCCAGCATGTCGGTGGCCGTCGTCGCCGCCCAGCTCTGCACCGTCAGATCCTTGACCCCGCGGCGGATCAGGGAGCGGATCGCGGCATTCGGCTGACGGCGCAGCAGGCTGCCGCCGAGCGCCAGCGTGCTGCCCGACGCGATGGGGGCGAGCGCCTCCTCCAGCGTTACCAGTTTCTCTTTCACGGTCGGTGTCTCGCATTGGTTGGGCCGGCGGCCGTCGGCCGGCCGGACATAATCGAATGGAAGCGGTCGAGCGGAAGCGATGCGCGGCGGCGGGCGCCGCGCCGGAAAGATTGCGTGAGGGGTATGGGCCGCCGGCGGCGCGCGTCAGGCGCCGTCGCCGGTCCCGCGCACCGTCACCGGCCTGCGGCGGCGCGGCTTCGGTGTGCTCGGCGGCGGTGCCGTGGTGCCGCGCACGATCAGCGACGGCTTCAGCGTCACCGACCGCGGCGGCTCCGTGCGGTCGCCCGCAATGCGTTGCAGCAGCAGGCGGGCGGCGGCATCTCCGGTTTCCCGCTTGGGATGGTTGACGGTGGTGAGGTTGAGCAGCGGGTGCTCGGCAAGCTGGATGTTGTCGAAGCCGACGACAGAGACGTCGGCCGGAACGCGGATGCCGAGCTCGTGCAGCGCACCAAGCGCGCCCAGCGCCATCAAATCGTTGGCCGCAAGGATGGCGGTCGGACGCTGCGCAAGCGCCATCAGGCTGCGCGCGGCGCTGTCGCCCGATTCCATGCTGTAGTCGCCCTGGACCGCCAGCGACGGGTCGCCGTCCAGGCCGTGCGCCTGCACCGCCGCCTGGTAGGCGGCGAAACGGTCGTCGGCGGAACTGGAGCGGAAAAGCCCTCTGACGAAGGCGATGCGCCGGTGCCCCAGGCTGACCAGGTAATCGACCGCCATGCGCACGCCGGATTGGTTGTCGATGCCGACATAGTCGGTGCTGAAATCGGGGGCGCGGCGGTTGACGGTGACCAGCGGGATGCCGGCCGCCGCCACGCGCTCCATGTCGTGGGCGTCGAGGATCTGGGAGAGCACGATCATGCCGTCGATCTGCTTGTCGAGCAGGGAGCGGACATAGGCCGTCTTCTTCTCCGCCTGGAAATCGGTGTTGCAGAGGATGAGGTTCTTGCGCTCCCGCCAGACCACGTCCTCCACCCCGCGGACAACGTCCGGCACGAAGGGGTTGGCGATGTCGCCCACCACCAGCCCGATCGACCAGCTCCGCCCCAGCCGCAGGCCGCGGGCGGCCGAGGAGGCGTGATAGCCGATCTCGCGCGCCTTGCGGCGCACGAGGTCGCGCGTCTCGGCCTTCACGTTCGGCTTGTCGGCCAGCGCGTTGGACACGGTCGCCGGGGAGACGCCGCACAGCGCCGCGAGATCCAGGATGGTCGGCCGGGCACCGGACATTACAGCCGTTCCGTTCGCCGCCGCCCCGTTCCCCGGAGTACCGTCGCCTTGCCCGCTGGCCTGTTCTTCGCGAGGTCGATTTCTGGACATGCCCCACCAAAAAATGCTTGCGAACCGAATTAAAAACGTTTTAGCTCCTGACTGCAAGCGAAAAAAAACAATAAGCCGGCACCACAATCCGGCCCGCCAGCGACAAGCACAACCGAAAACATAGGGAGGGGAGCGATGCGCGATTCGGCGCCCCTGCTACGACTGACAGGCATTTCCAAGAGCTTTCCCGGCGTGCGTGCCCTGGACGGGGTCGACCTCACCGTTGGGAAGGGCGAAGTTGTTGCTTTGATTGGTGAAAATGGGGCCGGGAAATCGACGTTGATGAAGATCCTCAACGGGATCTACCAGCCCGATGCCGGGGAGATCGCGCTGAATGGCGCGCCGGTCTCCTTCCCTGATCCCCATGCGGCGCTGGCTCACGGCGTCAGCATGGTCCATCAGGAACCGAAGCTGTGCCTCGCCCTTAGCGTAACCGAAAACGTTTTAATTGGGCATCTGCCGCGTGGCCGTTTCGGCGCCATCGACTGGAAGCGGGCGCACGAGCGCACGCGGACGCTGCTGCGGCGGGTCGGGCTGGCGATGGAGCCGACCACCCCGGCGGAGCGGCTGTCGATCGCCGAGCGCCAGCTGCTGCAGATCGCCAAGGCGCTGGCATCGGAATCGGCGTTGATCGTGCTGGACGAGCCGACCGCCAGCCTGACGCCGGTCGAGGTGGACCTGCTGTTCGGCATCGTGCGCGACCTGCAGGCGGCCGGGGTCAGCTTCATCTACATCTCCCACCATCTGGAAGAAATCCTGCGCATCGCGCAGCGGGTGTCGGTGCTGAAGGACGGCCGCAAGGTCGCCGACCGCCTCGTCAGCGAGACCGGCAAGGAGGAAATGCTGTCGCTGATGGTGGGCCGCAGCCTGGGGGACCGCTTTCCGGCCAAGGACCGCCGGGCCGGTGCAGTCGCCCTGGAGGTGCAAGGCCTGAGCGGCCGTGGCTTCGCCGACATCTCCTTCCGTGTCCATCGCGGCGAGGTGGTCGGCATCGCCGGCCTCGTCGGCGCCGGACGGACCGAACTGGCCCGTGCCATCTTCGGCGCCGATCCGCTCGAGGGCGGCTCGATCCTGGTCAACGGCCAGCCGGCGCGCATCCGCAACCCGGCCGACGCCATCGCGCTTGGGATCGCCTACATCGCCGAGGACCGGCGCGACGGGCTGTTCATGCCGCTGCCGGTGAAGGAGAACATCACCTGCGTTACGCCGGAGGCGGTCGCCAGCGCCGGTGTCATCCGCGAGTCCAGCCAAAGGCGCATCGCGCTCGACTACATCAAGAGACTGAACATCCGCACGCCGTCGCCGGAACAGCAGATCCGCTTCCTCAGCGGCGGCAACCAGCAGAAGTGCATCCTGGCGCGCTGGATCATCAAGGGCGTGCAGACCATCATCTTCGACGAACCGACGCGGGGCATCGACGTCGGCGCGAAGACCGAAATCTACCGCCTGATCGACCAGCTCGCCCGCGAGGGCAAGTCCGTCATCCTGATCTCGTCCGAACTTCCGGAAATCCTCGGCATGAGCGACCGCGTCCTCGTCATGGAGCGCGGACGGCTCAGCGGCGAAGTCGACGGACATGACGCCACCGAGGAAAATCTCCTGGCGCTCGCCCTTCCGGCCAACCCTTCTTCCCACGAGCTGCAGCCATGACCGAACCGTCCCAGCCGATGGCGGCACCCGCCACGGGCCCCGCCGCACCGCAATCCGCACCCGCCGGCCGTTCCGTCAACTGGACCGGCTATCTCGTCCAATACAGCAACGTGCTGGCCCTGATCGTCATCCTGCTGGTGGCCTCGGCGCTGTCGCCCTATTTCTTCTCGTCCCGCAACATCTTCAACGTCCTGCGCGGCGCCACCATGGTGGGCATCGTCGCGGTGGGCATGACCTACGTGATCCTGAATCGCGGCATCGACCTGTCCGTCGGCTCTCTGGTCGGGCTGTCGGCAGCGCTGACCGCGTCCTTCGCCGACCAGGGCATCCTGGTGGCGGCGGCAATCGGGCTGGCGTCGGGCCTGTTCCTGGGTCTGGTCAACGGCCTGATGATCACCGTGCTGCGCCTTCAGCCCTTCATCGCCACGCTGGGCATGATGATCTTCGCCCGCGGCCTTGTCTTCGTCTACACCGGCGGCAGCAACATCGCGGTCGAACAGCCGAGCGACGCCTTCACCCTGCTGGGCTCGGGCTATGTCGGGCCGGTGCCGGTGCCGGTCGTGGTGTTCATCGCCATCTGGGCGCTCGCCGCCTGGGTGCTGCGCTACACGGTGTTCGGCCGGTCGATCTACGCGGTCGGCGCCAACGAGGAGGCGGCACGGCTGTCCGGCATCGACGCCGACCGCAACAAGGTTCTGGTCTACTGCATCAGCGGCGTGCTGGCCGCCTTCGCCGGCGTGGTGATGGCGAGCCGCCTGACGGTCGGCGAGCCCAACGGTGGGACCCTGTTCGAACTGGACGCCATCGCCGCGGTGCTGATCGGCGGCACGACCTTCGACGGCGGTGTCGGCAGCGTGCACGGCACCGTGCTCGGCATCCTGATCCTGGCCTTCCTGTCCAACGTTCTGAACCTGCTGAACATCTCTCCCTATTCGCAGATGCTGCTGAAGGGCGTGATCATCGTCCTGGCGGTCGTGGTCAGCGAGTGGCGCAAGCGCAAGTAGCGGGTCGGCAGCCTGCCGCCCCTCCCCAACGAACCGGATAATAAAACGAGGAAACGCATCATGTCGAAGAAGGATATCTGGATGCCCGGCCGCCGCGAGCTGCTGAAGGTCGGCTCCGCCGGACTGGCCGCCGCCGCCGCCCTTCCCTTCGTCAACCGGACCGCCTGGGGCGAGACCGGGGTGGAGGGCAAGACCATCGGCTTCACCATGTCGTTCTCCAACACCGAGTGGATCAAGCAGATGCAGCGCGGCGTCGTCGACACCGCCGCCAAGTACGGCATGAAGACCGTCGTCTACGACGCCAACGACCAGCCCGCCAAGCAGGTGCGCGACATCGAGGACCTGCTGGTCCGCAACGTCGACATCATCATCATCTCCACCTACTACGCCGACGCGATCCGCCCGGCGGTGCAGGAGATCAACCGCGCCGGCATCCCCATCGTGGTGCTCAGCTCCCCCCTCCCGTCCGGGGTCGACTTCAACTGCCTGCTGTCGACCGACATGATCGGCACCGCCCGCAAGGCCGGGGAATACTACGTCAAGAAACTGAACGGCGAGGGCAGCGTCGTCCAGATCGAGGGCAAGCCGGGGTCGCTGATCAACCAGCAGCGCGGCAGCGGCTGGCGCGAGGTCATCGACAAGCATCCGGGCATCAAGGTGGTGTCGCATGTGGTCGCCAACTACGACCGCACCCAGGCCATCCGCGGCATGGAGGACGCCCTGCAGGCGAACCCGAAGATCGACGCGGTCTACAGCCACAACGACGACATGGCGCTGGGCGCGGTCCGTGCCGCCGCGGAGTTCGGCCGCGAGAAGTCGATGTTCTTCACCGGTTTCGACGGGCTGACGCCGGAGGCGTTGGAGGCGATCCACAACGGCACCCTGGATGCCGTCTGGGAGTATCTTCCGTTCGGCGTCGAGGGCGTCGAGGCGGCGGTCCGCATCCTCCAGAAGAAGCCGATCCCGAAGACCATCGCCTTCGAATCGCCGATGATCACGAAGGAGAACGTACTGGAGTGGTACGACCCGGAAACGCGCAAGCGCCGCGTCCTGCCGTCGCGCCTCTCGCTCTGAACCGGTCCGCTCTGAACGGCTTCGGCCTGCGGCTCCGCCTCCGGCGGGGCTGCCCGGCCCTGCCCGCCGCACCATCCACTGCACCGGAACTCCTGCCGTGACACCAAGCACATCCAAGGTGGGAAGCATCGCCGATGCCGTCGCCCTGATCCCCGACGGGACGCGGCTGGCGATCGGCGGCTTCGCCATCTACCAGCATCCCATGGCGGTCGTCCGCGCGCTGATCCGCGCCGGCCGCCGCGACCTGACGGTCGTCGGCACGGTCAGCGGCAACGAGGTCGATTTGCTGGCCGGCGCCGGCTGCCTGAAGCGGGTGGAAACCTCCTATGTCGGGCTGGAGAAATACGGGCTGGCCCCCAATTTCCGCCGCGCCGTCGAAGAGGGGCGGATCGAGGTGGTCGACTACCCCGAGGTCCTCAGCTTCGACCGCTTCCGCGCCAGCCAGGAGAACCTCACCTTCTGGCCCTGCGATTACCTGGGCGGCACCGACGTGCTGGCCCGCAATCCCGACATCAAAATCTTCACCTGCCCGATCACCGGGCGAAGCCTGCAGGCGGTGCCGCCGGCCGACCCGGAGGTCGTCGTGCTGCATGCCATCGCCGCCGACGAGCGCGGCAACGTCATCCTGCCGCGGCGCCATCTGCTGCCGCAGGGGCTCGACGTCATCATGGCGCGCGGCTGCGACACGGTGATCGTCACGGTGGAGAAGATCGTGCCGCGCGCCCTGGTGCGCCGCCATGCCGAACAGGTCCAGATCCCAGCCTACAAGACCAGGCTGGTGGTGGAGGCCCCATGGGGCGCGCATCCCACCGCCGTCCTCGGACGCTATGCCACCGACGACGCCCATTTCCGGGACTATGTCGCCGCCTCGGCCAGCCCGGAGGGGTTCGCCGCCTATCTCGACCGCTATGTCCATGCCCCCGCCGATCATGCCGCCTATCTGGAACGGATCGGTGCGGAACGGCTGGGCGCGCTGACGGAGCTCGACACGCTATGAGCGGATCGCACCACACCCCGTCGGCGGGCGCGCCGACACTGGCCGAGACAATCGCCGTCAATCTGGCCCGTTCCTTCTCCGACGGCGAAGTGGGGTTCACCGGCCTCGTCACCGGCGGTGCCGCGGCGCTGTTCGGAACCTCCATCCCCCTGGCGGCCATGGCGCTGGCCCAGGCGATGCACGCGCCGAACCTGACCATCCTGCTGGCCGGCTGGTCGCACAATCCGGATTTGCAGTCGCTGTCGGTCATGCCGGATTCGGAATTCGACGCGGTCCTGCGGGACCTGCCCTGCGACGCCCAGATGATGACCTATCCCGGCCCCTGGTCGATCCGGCGCGGCGACATCGATTTCGGCTTCAGCTCCGGCGTCCAGGTCGACGCGGTGGGCAACATCAACAGCGTCTGCGTCGGCGATCCGGCGCGGCCGAAGGTGCGGCTGGTCGGGCCGATCCTCCAGCCCGAGCACATGACCCTGTTCGGGCGCGAATATGTGATGATGCCGCACCACGCACGCCGCAACTTCGTGGAGCGGGTCGATTACGTCTCCGGTGTCGGCTATCCGGGCGGGTTGGACGGGCGCCGCCGCCTGGGTCTTCACCATGGCGGCCCGGAATGGGTGGTGACGCCGAAATGCATCTTCGATTTCGACAAGGAGAACGGACGCATCCGTTTGAAATCGGTGCACAGCGAGGCCGACCGGCAGGACATCGCCGCTCACACCGGGTTTGCCGTCGACAGCACAGGCGTACCGCAGACGGCGGCACCGACACTGGAGGAGCTGGACCTGTTGCGGCGTCATGTGGATGCCAGGGGCGTGCTGCTTGGCAGGCGCGAGGCCTGACCGGCCCGGGCCGCGTGGAGTCCCGCGAGCCTGCCGGACGTGAACGCCCAGGCCAGATGATGGCCGTGCCCTTCCAGCAGCAGGCCGCCCTGCCCGACCGACCCGACGGCGTAGAGGCCCGGAACCGCCTGTCCGTCGCCGCGCGTCACCTGATGGTCGCGGTTCACCGTCAGGCCGCCATCGGTCAGGATGATCCAGCTCTTGACCGGACCCAGCGCATGGAACGGCCCCTTGCCGATGGCCGGCTTCCCGCCGGCCGCGCCATCCCGGGCGGCGACCGCCTTGGCCAATGCCTGGGCGGGCACCCCCATGGAGGCAGCCAGTTCCTCGATCGACCCGCCGCGGTGGTAGAGGTCCGGCCGTGTCCGCTTGTAGTCCTGGAGATAGGCGTAGGCGACGCCGGGGGCGGTGGAGATGAAGTACGGCCATTTGGCGAATTTGCGCGCCACCTCGTCATCGAAGACGATATACCCGACCTTGTCGGGCTGTTCGGCCAAGGCGTAGTTCGGGCGGTCCAGTTCGTCGGCGAAGCGCTCGCCGCGCTTGTTGACCAGGATCGCCCCTTCGCGAAACAGCGAAGGCTCCGGACTGAGATAGGTTGTCACGAATGACAGGATGAACGGGCGCAGGCTCCAGGTCGGCAGCTTTTCCAAAGCCATGCGCATAGCGCCGGTCAGCAGCCGGTGCGGTGGCAGGCGAAGGAGAGCGCTGGGCTTGGCCGGCGGCATGAAGCGCAGGTTCGGACCATAGACGATCTCCCCGAACTTCACCTCGGCGCCGAGCTCCTCGCCGAACCGGTGCCCGTCGCCGACATTCGTCGTGTTCACGCCGTCCACTTCGGCGACCGCCGGATTGAAGCGCCGCTTCAGGTCCGGACTGGACGAGTAGTCGCCGGTGGCCAGGATGACCGCACGACGGGCGCGCAGTTCATGGGGACGGCCGTCGATCCGGGCAGCCACCCCGACGACGCGTCCATTCTCCACCAGCAGCCGCTCCACCGTCGCGTTCACCCGCGCATCGACGCCGACGCGACGCGCCTCGCGCCCGACGAAGTAGATGTAGGCCCGCGAATTGGGCAGCACATTGTGCATGCGCGGCTGCCGGTGCGGCGGCTCGGGCATCGGGCCGTAGAAGGTCACCCCCAGCGACATCAGCCATTCCACGCTGGCCGGGACATTCTCCACCAGAATGCGCCGCAGTTCCTCATTGTCGGCCGCCGCCGCGGTCTCGCCCGCGAACTTCGCGGCGAACTTCCCCATGTCCTCGAAATGGGCCTGGGGATCGTCGACGATGCCGGCGCGGCGCTGATGGGGGGTGTTGGTGGCGGTGATCGATCCGATGGACAGGCCGGTGCTGCCGCGCAGCTCGGTATGCTTCTCCAGCAGGATCACCCGCGCGCCCTCCTGGCGGGCGAAGATCGCTGCGGTCAGGCCGGAGCCTCCACCGCCCACCACGACGATGTCCGTTTCTTCGCGAACGGTGTCAGCGCTCATTTTTCAGTGCCTTTCCAATTTTCCGGCATCCAGCGCCGCGCCGCGAGGGGCGCGCCGGTTCACCGCCTGTCATGGTTAGATTGCCGGGTCCCCGAGCGGGGACGCCGGTCCCGGTGCCGTCAGTCGCGCTCGCGGCCGGGCGACCGCACCCGCCGGGCCAGCCACCAGCCGGACTGGTCCGGCCAGCCGTCGAAGCCGCCGCCGCACAGCTGCTGCACCGCATGCAGCGGCCAGTTGGGATCGTCCAGCGCCTCCCGCCCGATGGCGACGAGGTCGGCCTGTCCGTCGCGCAGGATCGCCTCGGCCTGATTGCCGTCGAGGATCAGGCCGACCGCCATGGTCGCGACTCCCGCCTCCTGCCGGATCCGCCCGGCGAAGGGCACCTGGAAGCCCGGATGGCGCGGAATCGCCGCCGCGGTGGCCGATACCCCCGTCATGCCGCCGGAGGAGCAGTCGATCACGTCGATCCCGAGGTCCCGCAGGTCGCGGCTGAAGGCCACGCTGTCCTTGATCGTCCAGCCACCCTCGATCCAGTCGGTCGCCGAGATGCGGACGAACATTGGCCGGTCGGCCGGCCAGACCGCCCGCACCGCCGCCGCGACCTCCAGCGGGAAGCGGCAGCGCCCCGCCCGGTCGCCGCCATAGCCGTCGGTTCGCCGGTTGCTGAGCGGCGAGAGGAACTGGTGCAGCAGATAGCCGTGGGCGCAATGCAACTCGACCGCCTCGAAGCCCGCCTCCAGCGCACGCGCCGCCGAAGCGCGCCAGGCCTCGACCAGGGCAGCGAGGCCGGCCCGGTCCAGTTCCGCCGGCACCTGCCAGCCGTCGGCGACGGGCAGCGGGCTTGGGCCGGCAACCGGCCAGGGCGGCTCCCCGCGTGCGGAGTCGGCGGCACCGAGTGGGCCATGTCCCTGCCAGGGCCGCTGGGTCGCCGCCTTGCGCCCGGCATGACCGAGCTGAATGGCGGGAACCGCGCCAAACGCTTTCAGCAGTCCGGCGATGCCGCGCAGGCCGGGGACCTGCCGGTCGTCCCACAGGCCGAGATCGCCGGGCGTGATCCGCCCCTGCTCGGTCACCGCCGTCGCCTCGACCATCACCATGCCGGCGCCGCCCATGGCGAAGCGGCCGAGATGCACCCGGTGCCAGTCGCCGGCCTCGCCGTCCACCGCCGAATACTGGCACATCGGCGAGATGACGATGGGGTTGCGCAACGTCGTCCCGCGCAGGGCGACCGGCCTGGACAGGCGCGGGGCCGTGGCCGCGCTGCCGGCGGGACCCTCGGTCTGCTGGCTCACCGCCCCACCCCGCTCCCGGCAATCCGGTTGCCGCCAAGCTCTGCGGCGGCGGCCTCGGCCGCCCGCAGTCCGGTGACCGACGACTTGGTCAGGCCGCCGACATAGCCGATGGCATCGCCGCCCTCCAACCCGCCGGTCGTCGCCCCGGCTGCGAACAGGCCTGTGATCGGCGTGGCGTCCTCGCGCCTGACCCGGCCATGCTCGTCGATGGCGATGCCGCCCATGGTGTAGGTCATGCCGGCGACCAGACGAATCGCCATGAACGGTCCCTGACGGATCGGGAAGGGACGCGCCCGGCCGGTGCTGCGCGGCGGCGTCAGGCCGGCGGTGCCGCCGCCATCCACCGCGGCATTGTAGGCGGCGACCGTCGCCGTCAGCCGGCCGGCGGGAAACCCGAGCTTCTCCGCCAGCCCCTCCAGCGTGTCGGCCTCGATGACGGTGCCGCCGACGCGGGGCAGATGCGGGTTGGCGGGGATGATCGATTCGGTCCCCGGCCCGTCCCAGATCGGGCGGTCGAAGATCACCGTCGTCCCCAGCGGGTCGTCGAGCTTGGCGATCCTGTTGGTGACATGGACGCCGCCGCGGCCTTCGTCGACGACCCGGACGCCGGTCCTGTCCACCAACAGCCCAGCCATGACGAGCTCGTCGAGCCAGGGATAGGGCCACAGCTTGTCGTTGCTCAGCGCATCCTGGCACAGGAGATGGCCGTACACATAGGGCGTGCCGCGCAGGGCGGCACCGGCGGCGGCGGCCATCCGCAGCCCGTCGCCACCGCCGGTGCCGGCGCCGCGCTGGCGCACCGCTTCGGGCACCGGCGAGACATGGGCGCGCACGAGATCCGGGTCGCCCTGGAAACCGCCGTCGGCGATGACCACGGCGCGGGCTTCGATGGTCAGCGTCTCGCCGTTCCGTTCGGCCCGCAGCCCGACACAGCGGCCATCCTCCATCATCAGCTCGCGGGCGCGCACGCCGCGGTGGATGCTGCCGCCGCGCTTCTCCAGCGCGGCACCCAACGTGCGCAGCAGCGTGTCGCCGCCCCTCCCCTCCCAGTTCAATCCCGGCTGCGGCAGCGCCGGCGGGGCCAGCACGGTATCCTGCCAGTCGCGCGGGCCCGCCTTCATGAAGCGGATCCCCTGGCGGCGCAGCCAGTCGATGGCACGCGGCGCCTCCGTCGCGAGCATCGTCACCAGGGCTTCCTCGACGAAGCCGTCCGTCTCGCTGCGGATGGTGTCCTTCACCTCCTCCACCGGACGGTTCAGGCTGCGCATGCCGATGTGGAAGGCGCCACCCGTGTAGCGGGAGTTGCAGAGGTAGCGGTCCTCCGTTCCCTTCTCCAAAACGACGACGCCCAACCCCAGTTCGGCGGCGCGGTTCGCGGCCACCAGCCCGGCGATGCCGGCGCCGATGACGGCCAGATCGGTTTTCATGCGTTCCTTCCCTCCCGGGGATGTGCTTTGCGGGCTCGCGCCCGATATTGCATTGCGGGCTCGCACCCGATGGTTGTTCCGGCGGCTATTTCGGCAGCAGCATGTCGGAGATGATGGCGACCAGCTCTGCGAACGCCTTCATCACCAGGAACAGCAGCGGGGCGCTCAGCGCCAGGACCAGCGCGGCCCCGCCGCCCCAGCCGGAGAGCAGCGCCACCGCCGCCACGAAGAGCGGGGCCAGCCCGGCGACGACGGCCAGCCAAAAGCCGTATTGGACGACGAAGCGAACCGCCGGATAGTTCTGTTCTGGCGACATGGTCCCTGATCCCGAGTTTGCGGTGATGGTTGCTGTGGCGCCGGGCCGGAGGCGAACCCGCTGGCCGGGGGGCCTGCCCGGCTCCCATCCGGCCGCCGGTTGCAGCCGTGCCGATGGGGCAGCGGGAAACGCTGCATACCTGATTATTGACAGCTCACAATCATGATGTACACTGATTATACGCATACTGTCAATATGCGCCGAGCGATCTGGTGGCGTGCGATCCGGATCCGAGCCGGTCCGACCGGACTGGCGGAGCCGACCGGTCCGGCCCCGCGCCAACCGTCATCCAAAAACAGACAATCCGTGGGAGGGACTTCATGAACACACACGCCCCGGCATTGGCGCTGGGTCTGACCCTGGGCCTGACCTTGTGCCCCCTGGCCGGCGGAACCGCATCGGCCGCCTACACCGGCAACGTCGTGCGCATCGGCGTCCTCAACGACCAGTCCGGCCTCTATGCCGACATCATGGGCCAGGGATCGGTGACGGCCGCCCGCATGGCGGTCGAGGATTTCGGCGGCAGCATCGGCAACACACCGATCGAGGTGGTTGCCGCCGACAACCAGAACAAACCCGACGTCGGCGCCGCCATCGCACGGCAATGGTACGACGTCCAGGGCGTCGACATGGTCGCGGAGATCGCCAATTCCTCGGTAGCACTGGCGGTGGTCGAGATCGCGCGCGACAAGAACAAGGTCGCCATCGTGTCCGGTTCCAACACAAACCGGCTGACCGGCGATTCCTGCACCCCCAACCATGTGCATTGGGCGTTCGACAATTACGCGCTGGCCAACGCCACAGCGCGCGCCGTCGTCAAGCAGGGCGGAACCTCCTGGTTCTTCATCACCTCCGACTATGCCTTCGGCCATGACATGGAGAAGCAGGCCGGCGACATCGTGAAGCAGTCGGGCGGCACGGTGGTCGGGTCGGTGCGGGCACCGCTGAACTCGGCCGACTTCGCCTCCTACCTACTGCAGGCGCAGGGATCGGGGGCGAAGGTGATCGGGCTGGCCAACGCCACCGCCGACTTCACCAGCACGGTGAAGCAGGGCAAGGAGTTCGGCATCCTGGACGGCGGCCAGCGCTTCGCCGGACTGACCGTGTATTTGACCGACATCGATGCGCTCGGGCTGGATGCGGCGCAGGGGACCCTGCTGAGCGTGCCGTTCTACTGGGACCTGAACGAGAGGACGCGCGCCTTCTCCAAGCGCTTCTTCGAGCGCCACGGCAAGATGCCGACCGCCTACCAGGCGTCGGTCTATTCGCAGGTCACGCACTATTTGAAGGCGGTCAAGTCGCTGGGCAGCGATGACGACGGCCGGGCCGTCGTCGCCCGGATGAAGGAGCTGCCGACCGACGACGACGCCTACGGCCAGGGATCGATCCGCATCGACGGACGCAAGCTGCACCCGATGTACCTGTTCCAGGTCAAGACCCCGCAGGAATCGAAAGGGCGCTGGGACTATTACAAGCTGGTCTCGACCATCCCGACGGGAGAGGCCTGGAAGCCCCTGGACCCGGCCTGCGGCCTCGTCGCCAAGCAGTGACGCCGGGGCCGTCAGCCCACCCCCGCCATCGGCACAGCATCGACAGGAAGTTTCCAATGGTTGTCGAAGAACGCACCTATGTCCTGCACACCGGCGTCAGCGTCACCGAGTATCTGCGCATCTACGAGACGGAGGGACTGCCGGCCCAGAAGCCGATCCTCGGCGGTTTCCTCGGCTATTTCGTGACCGAGTTCGGCACCCAGAACCAGCTCGTCCACCTCTGGGCCTATGCCGACCTGGAAGACCGGCGGGCGCGGCGGGCAAGGCTGGCCCAGGACGCGCGATGGCAAGGCTGCCTGGCCAAGATCCGGCCGATGATCATGACCATGGAGAACCGGATCATGTATCCGACCTCCTTCTCGCCGATCCGCGCACTGCCGGTCGCGACCGGGCAGCCGGACACCGCGCTGGCCTGATCCGGGAAGAGGGGCGGCGCGCAGCTCCGCCCCTCTCGCCCGGATCAGGCGTCGGACAACCGCACGGGATGGCCCGTCGCCGCGGCCTCCTTGACCGCCAGGGTCGCGCGCAGGGTCTCGGTGGCGTCGGCACCGCCGGCCAGCGGCGTCTCCTCGCCGCGGATCACCCGGGCGAAATGGGCCAGTTGGAGGGCATAGGGATTGCCGGGCCTCAGCGGCAGCGCCGTCCGGGTGAAGGGGTCGAGCCAGCCGCGCCCGCCCTCGTAGCGCCAGAGTTCGAGGGTCGGCACCGTCAGAGAGCCGTGGGTTCCCGAGAAGAAATGGGTGGGGACCTGCTGGCGGGCGAATTGCGGGCTTTCGCCGGTGGTCATGTCCCAGCTCCAGGGGGCGGCGGCGGCGTCCGACAGGCTGACGGTCGCCAGCGCCCCGCTGCGCAGCCGCAGCAGGACCGCAGCGGTGTCCTCAACCGCGAAACCGCGGGTCCGGTTGGAACTGGACGCCTGCAGGCTCTCGATGTCGCCGCACAGGAAACGCAGGGTGTCGATCTCGTGGATCAGGTTGATCAGGATCGGGCCGCCGCCCTCCTCCCGCCGCCAGGCGGCATCGAAATAGCCGTCGGGCTTGAGGAAGGTGTAGAGGATCGTCGCCGTCACCAATGCGCCGAGATCGCCGCGCCCGATCACCTCGCGCGCCATCCGCAGGATCGGGTTGTGGCGGCGGTGATGTCCGACCAGCAACGGCACGCCTGCCCGCCCGGCCGCCTCCGTCAGCCGCCGAGCCGCCTCCACCGTATCGGCGATCGGCTTCTCCACCAGCACCGGGATGCCGCGTTCGACGCAGGCGATGCCGATCGGCGCATGGGTGGCGTTGGGGGTGGCGACGATGACGCCGTCCGGCGGATCGGCGGACTCCAGCAGAGCCGCGATGTCGGCATGATGCGGCACCCCGTGCCGTTCGGCGAGCGCGCGGGCCTCCTCGCCCGGATCGACGATGGCGGCCAGCCGGCAGGGGTGGGCGTCCTGCCGGGGGTCGGACATGGCTTCGATGTGCGTCTTGCCGATGACGCCGGCACCGGCGACGGCGATGCGAAGGGGGGACATGCAAGGTTCCTCGACTGGGAGCCCATGGCGGGCGGACTGGCGATGCTCCGGCTCCATGGTTCCAGCCCCGTGGTTCGGGCCGGGACGCCTTCCGTGGGCATCGCAAATATTGACAGCATACGTAATATCAGCTTACATACTGATTGCATCCTGTCAATATCGCGGGTGGGACGGACGGTTTTGCGCCCAAGCGCAAGGGGGGAGCCCGCCGGCCAGCTGGGAATTTGACCGGGATTGCGAAAGAACACGGACACAGGTCATGCGGGTTGCACTACCGGCGGCTTCCGTATGGGAGTATCACCGCACAATGAACAGGATCGACAGGGGCGCGCATGGCCATGGATGAACTTTACGCCAAGCCCGGGCATCTTCTCCGGCGGGCACAGCAGATTTCGACGGCACTCTTCACCGAGGAGTGCGCGGTCCACGACCTGACGTCGGTGCAATATGCGGCCCTGGTCGCCATCGACGAAAATCCGGGGGTGGACGCCACCCGGCTGTCGGGGCTGATCGCCTTCGACCGCTCGACACTGGGCGGCGTCATCGAGCGGCTGGAGGCCAAGGATCTCATCTACCGCCGCCCGAGCGACGGGGACAAGCGGATCAAGCTGCTGTACCTGTCGCCGGCCGGCCGGGAGATGCTGGCCACCGTCACCGCGGCGGTCGAGCGGGTGCAGGAGCGCATCCTCGAACCCCTGCGGCCGGCCGACCGCAAGACCTTCATCCATCTCCTGACCCAGTTGGTCAATCTGCACAACGACACGCTGCCATCGTCGCTGCGGCTGGTCGTCGACCGCGAGGCGACAACCGGCGATGCGGGCGAACCGCCCGCCGCCACCGATGGAAACACGAAACGCGGCAAGGCCGCAGCCGGTCGAAAGGTCAAACGACGATAAGAGCCTTCGACCGCGCGGGAGGAAACGGAGAACACAAGGAATGGCACAAGTTACCGCGTGGGATGCCGAGGTCGATCTTCTCGTGGCCGGCGCCGGTCCGGGCGGCATGGCCGCTGCCCTGGTCGGCGCGCTGGAAGGGCTGGAGGTGATGGTCTGCGAGAAGTCGGAGCAGATCGGCGGCACCGCCTCCACCTCCGCCGGGACCCTCTGGATTCCCGGCAACACGCAGAGCCGGCGGGCCGGCTACGACGACAGCCCGGCGCAGGCGGAACTCTACATGGACCGGCTGGTCGGCGGCACCAAGGGCCGCGACCTGCGCAGCGCCTATCTGGAGACCGGGCCGGCGGCAATCGACTATTACGACACCCGCACCGACGTCCAGTTCCTGCCCTGCGGGCGCCACCCGGACTATCAGCAGAACATGGCGGGAGCGGCGGTGACCGGACGGGCAATCGTCCCGAAACCGTTCGACGGCCGCCTGCTCGGCGAGGATTTCCGGCTGGTCCGGCCGCCCATCGGCGAGTTCATGATCTTCGGCGGCATGATGGTCGGCAAGGACGACATTCCCCGCCTGATCGGCCGCTTCAAGTCGGCGGCCAACTTCGCTCATTCGGCCAAACTATTCCTGCGCTACCTGTCCGACCGGCTGAAATACCCGCGCGGCACCCGCATCACCATGGGCAATGCGCTGGTGGCCCGCCTGTTCTACAGCCTGCGCAAGCGCAAGGTGCCGATCCGGTTCGACACCGCCATCCGCGAGATCCTGCGGGAGGGAGGGAGGGTGGTCGGCGCCGTGGTTGAAAGCGGCGGCCGGACGTTGCGGGTGCGGACCCGCAAGGGGGTGGTGCTGGCGACCGGCGGCTTCGCCCACAACACCGAATTCCGCAAGGCCTTCATGCCGCAGCCGGTGCCCGTCCATTCGCTGGCCTGCGAGACCGACACCGGGGACGGGCTGACCCTGGCGCGGGCGGTCGGGGCGAGGATCGACGGCGACCAGCATCGCGGCGGCGCCTTCTGGACCCCGGTGTCGGTGACGCGCCGGACGGGGGGCTGGCGGGGCCTGTTCCCCCACTTGGCGCTCGACCGCGCCAAGCCCGGCCTGATCGCGGTGAACGCCGCTGGCCGGCGCTTCGTCAACGAAGGCGCCTCCTACCACGACTTCGTCGAGGCGATGTTCGAATCGCACAAGCTGGTGCCGACGATGCCGGCCTGGCTAATCTGCGATTCCGCCTTCGTCGCCAGATATGGCATCGGCGTGGTGCATCCCGGCACCCGGAACCTGGTGCCGCATGAGAAGAGCGGCTATCTCGCCACCGCCCCGACGCTGGAGGAACTGGCGCGCAAGATCGGCGTCGATCCGGTGGGGCTGGCGGACAGCGTGCGCCGGCACAACGGCTTCGCCCTGACCGGAAGCGACCTCGATTTCGGCAAGGGCGACAGCGAGTTGAACCGCTTCAACGGCGATCCGGAAAACCGTCCCAACCCGTGCCTCAAGCCGATCGAGGCGGCTCCCTTCGTCGCCGTCGCGGTCTGGCCGGCGGAGATCGCCTGCAGCGCCGGGCTGGCGACGGATGCCGATGGCCAGGTGCTCGGCGAGGACGGCGACCCGATCCCGGGCCTCTATGCCTGCGGCAACGACATGGCCTCGATCATGGCCGGCACCTATCCCGGCCCCGGGACGACACTCGGCCCGGCGCTGGTCTTCGCCTACCGTGTGGCGATGCATGCGGCCGGCAAGGGCGATGCCGCCGGCAGGGCGACCGGAGCCTCTGGGGCGTCGGGCCGGGAGGAACGGGCGGCGGCGCGCTGACGCCGCCCGCCCCCATCCGCAGCCGCATCACGATGGGCGGGCGTCAGTCTGGCGCCCGCCCATCGCGTGGAAGCCGGGCCGAGAGCGGACCCGGCGCGCGCAACACCGCGAGCAGCGCCTCGTTGCGCCGGCGGATCAGCGCGTCGCGCCCGCCGACCGACGCCTCCAGCGCCTCGGCCCCGGCGACCAGTGCCTGCTTGCTGTCGGCATCGAAGACCGGGGTGCCGAGATCGTCCCACCAGGAGCGGATCGGCGCGTCGAACACCTCCAGGAAGCGGGCCAGTCCGCCCGCCCCTCCTCCCAGATGATAGGACAGCCCCTGCCCCAGCACCGCCCAGCGCGGTCCGGGGCCGGCGGCGATGGCGCGGTCGATGTCGTCGAGATCGCAGACGCCCTGCTCCACCAGATAGACCGCCTCGCGCCACAGCGCCGCCACCAGCCGGGTCGCCAGATGGCCGGCGATTTCCCGGCGCAGCACCACCGGCACCTTGCCGACTGCGAGATAGACCGCTTTGGCCGCGGCCACCGCCTCGGGCGCCGTCTGCCGGCCCGGCACCAGCTCAACCAGCGGCAGCAGGTGCGGCGGGTTGAAGGGATGGCCGATCAGGAAGCGGTCGGGATGGCGGGCCCCGTCCTGCAGGTCGCTCGGCATCAGGCCGGAGGTGCTTGACGCGATCAGGGTTTCGGGCGGCACCACCGCCTCGACGGCGGCATAGATGCCGCGCTTGGCGGCCAGCGACTCCGGCCCGTTCTCCTGGACGAGGTCGACGCCGGCCAGCGCCCCCCAGTCGCCGCCGGCGGCGGTCAGCCGGTCCCAGTGGGACCGCGGATCGCCGATGCCGAGCGCCGCCAGATCGCCGGCCACCGCCTCGATGGCCGGGCGCAGGCGAGCCATCGCCTGCGGGTCGGAATCGACCACCGTCACGCGCCGTCCGGTGGCAAGGAAAAGGGCGGCCCAACTCGATCCGATGGTACCGGCCCCGACGATGCCGACCGACGCGGCGTCATGGCTGAACGCGCGGTGCATGGAGGACTCCTGCCTTTTGTGGGGGATGGAAAGATCGTAAGCCGGCCGGCGTCGATCCGTCTCATTGACAATCCGGGAAGCCGATCTTCCAAAAAGCAGATTGACAGTACACATACTGACAGATAGCTTTCTGACAGCATACTTACGAAATGCACTCTTACGAAATGGTTGGCGCGACGGAACGGCCGGCGCACCGCCGAACGGACCGGCGGCCTTTCGAAGACGAACTTCAGAGACAAGCGGACAGCCAGGGCCGACCGGGCGGGACAGCCCCGCCGGGCAGGACCGGCAGGCACGGGCGACAGAAAGCCTGCTCTGCCCCTTGCGCGAAGCTCCGCAAAAAAAGAGGGAAAGGGACGCCATGACGATTCCATTCGATTCGATTCCCTTCGCGTTGACGGGCAAGCGCGTGCTCATCACCGGGGCGGCCGGCGGCATCGGCTCGGCCACGGCGAGGGCCTGCGCGCGGCTGGGCGCCGAACTGGTGCTGACAGACATCCGCGACTGTTCGGCCCTGGCGGAGGAGCTGGCGCCGGTCGGCGCCGGAGCCACCGCCCCCAGGGTGACCGCCCATGTCTGCGACGTCCGCGACCGTGCCGCCATCGACGCGCTGGCCCGGACCGTCGGCGGCGTCGACGGGATGGTGCTGAACGCCGGGGCCATCGCCTTCGACGACTGGGACTCGCTGGAGTGGGAAGACTCCTTCCACGAGATCATCCACGTCAACCTGCTGGCGCCGATGCAGTTCGCCCGCGCCTTCCTGCCGGGCATGCGGACGCGCGGCGGCGCGCGGATCGTGCTGGTCGGCTCGGTCGCCGGCTGGACCGGCGGGACCATGTCGACCACCGGCGCGCATTACGTCGTCTCCAAGGGTGGCGTCCACGCCTTCACCCGTTGGTTGGCCCGCCGCGCGGCACCCGACGTCGGCGTCAACGCGGTCGCTCCCAGCGCCACGGCGACGGCGATGATCGCCGGTCAGCCCTCTCCGGCGGTCGGGTCGCAGTTGGTGCCGCGCGTGGCCTCGGCGGACGAGATCGCCTGGCCGATCGCCTTCCTCTGTTCGCCCGCCGCCTCCTTCCTCAGCGGGGTCGTGCTCGACATCAACGGCGGAGCCTATCTCCGCTGAGCGGCATCGAAGGGGCCATTCCCATGACGGCTAACGTGTTCCTGATCCAGATTCTGAACGGCCTCGTCTATGGCGGGCTGCTCTTCATCGTGTCGGTCGGGCTGGTGCTGATCTTCGGGCTGCGGCGGGTGGTGAATTTTGCCCATGGCAGCCTCTTCATGATCGGCGCCTATGTCGGCTTCAGCATTTCCCTGGTCGCCGGATTCTGGGCCGGTCTCGCCGGCGCCGCCGTGGTGCTGGCGGTCGCCGGCGCGCTGCTCGACGTGTCGGTGTTCCGGCCGCTGCGCCGCCAGGATCCCATCGCCACCGTGCTGGTCACCTTCGGGTTGCTGCTGATCCTCGAGGATCTGGCCAACACCGTCTGGGGCAAGGAGACGCACTCCCTGCCGCTGCCGGAGATTCTGGCGGGCAGCGTCGACATCCTGGGCCAGCCTTTCCCGGCCTACCGGCTGCTGGTGATCGCCGTCGCGGCGGCGGTCGGCATCGGGCTGGCGCTGTGGCTGCGCTTCAGCCGGGTCGGGCTGTTCGTCCGCGCCTCCAGCGTCGACCCGGTGACGACCGCGGTGCAGGGCGTCAACACCGACCGGGTCAGCGCGCTGGTCGTCGCCGTCGGCACGGCACTGGCCGGCCTGTCCGGCACCATCGCCGCCCCGCTGCTTGCGCTGTCGCCGTCGATGGGCGGGTCGATCCTGATCGAATCCTTCATCGTCGTGGTGGTCGGCGGGCTCGGCAGCTTCTCCGGCGCGCTGATCGCAGCACTCGCCATCGGCCAGATCCACAATCTCGGCATCATCTACGTCCCCTGGGCGGCGACGATGGTGCCCTTCCTCCTGATGGTCGCGGTCCTGGTGTGGCGGCCGACCGGTTTCGCAGGGAGCCACGTATGAGCCGCGCAACCATGAACATCGCCGCCGCCCGCGTCGCCTCCCCCCGCCTGTCGCACCTGTCCTGGCTGCTGCTCGTCCTGGCGCTGGCCGTCGGTTTCGGCCTTCCGGGCGTGGTCGCCTCGGTCCTGGTGCTGACTCTGCTGACGCAGGCGGTGATCGGCGGAATGCTGGCGGTCGGCGTCGGCTTCCTGATCCGTCAGAACGGCGTCGTCAGCTTCGGCCACGCCGCCTGGTACGGGGTGTCGGCCTACTGCCTCGGCCTGCTGCTGCGCCACGACGTGCTGTCAGCGGAGCTGGCGCTGGTGCTGGCTCTCGCCGTGCCCACGCTGACCGCCTTCCTGCTCGGGCTGGTGATCGTCCGGGTTCCGGGGGTCGCCTTCTCGATGCTGACCCTGGCGGTGGGGCAGGCCTTCCACGAATTCGCGATGAAGGCGCAGGGCGTGACCAACGGGGACGACGGCTTCGCCATCCCGCTGCCCGACACCCTGTTCGGCCTGCCGATCTCCACCGTCCAGCAACCCGAAACCATGTTCGTCCTGTGCTGGAGCCTGCTGGCGCTGGTGATCTTCGGCCTCTACGTCACCGTGCGCAGCCCCTTCGGCCGGCTGACGGAGGCGATCCGCGAGAACGAGGAGCGCGCCCGTTTCATAGGCTATCGCACGGTGCTGCCGCGCGCCGCGACCTACGCCATCTCCGCCTTCGTGGCAGCGTTGGCCGGGCTTCTCTTCGCGCTCTACAACGGCTTCGTCTCGCCGGAGGTGCTGCACTGGAGCCTGTCCGGCTCGGCGCTGATCATGGCGGTCATCGGCGGTTCGCGGCTCCTGTGGGGTCCGGCGCTGGGCGCGGTGATCTTCTTCTTCCTCAAGGATCTGGCCGGGAACATGACCGAGCACTGGCCGGCGATGATCGGCGCCACCGTTATCGTCGTGACGGTCCTGATGCCGGCCGGCATCGCCGGCACCCTGGCCGAACTCTTCGAGCGCCTGCGCAAGGCTGGAGGCAGAGCATGACCGGCAGCCCCTACGCCATCGAGGGGACGGCGCTGACCCGGCCCTATGGCGGCTTCTTCGCGGTGAACAAGGTGGACATCGCGGTTCCCCATGGCGAGATCCGCGGCCTGATCGGCCCGAACGGCGCCGGCAAATCGACGCTGATCGACGTGCTGTCGGGCCGGGCCGCCGTCTGGTCGGGACAGGTGAGGATGGACGGCCGCGACATCGGCGCGCTGGGCGCGCAGGAGCGCCGCCGCCAGGGCATGGCCCGCTCCTTCCAGAAGACCAACATCTTCCCCGAACTGTCGGTGCGCGAGCAACTCGACATCGCCGCCCGCAAGGCCGAGAAGCCGAATGTCGAGGAGGTGATGGACGAGCTCGGCCTGAGCGACCTCGGCGCGGCGCGGGCGCGCGACATCGCCTATGGCGAGCAGCGCCGGCTCGATCTGGCGCTGGCGCTGATCGGGCGGCCCCGCGTGCTGCTGCTCGACGAGCCGGCGGCGGGGCTGTCGATGCGGGAGTCGCTGGGGCTGGCCACCCTGCTGCGCGATCTGGCGCAACGCTGGAAGGTCACGGTTCTGCTCGTCGAGCACGACATGGAGGTGGTCTTTTCCATCTGCGACCGCATCACCGTCCTGCAGCTGGGCCGCGTCCTGGCCGAGGGCACGCCCGACGAGATCCGGCGCTCGGCCGATGTCGTCACCGCCTATCTCGGGAGTGCGGCATGAGCGAACTTCTGGCTTTCAGCAACGTCGTCGCCGGCTATGGCGGCGCCCGCATCCTGCACGACCTGGATTTCCGCATCGACGCCGGCGAGCGGGTGGCCGTGCTCGGCCGCAACGGGGTCGGCAAGACGACCATCGTCAACGCCTTCCTCGGCATCGCCCGGCGCATGCAGGGCGAAATCCGGCTGGCCGGCCGAGCGGTCGGCGACATCCGCCACTTCACCGCGGCGCGTGCCGGCATCTCGGTGGTGCCGCAGGGACGCTGCATCATCCCGAACCTGACGGTGCGCGAGAACCTGATCCTGGGCGCCGCCGTCCGCCGCAAAGGTGCCTGGACCATCGAGCGGGTCTTCGCGATGTTCCCGATCCTGAAGGAACGGGCAGACACGCCGGGCACCGCCCTGTCGGGCGGGCAGCAGCAGATGCTGGCGATCGGCCGCGCCCTGATGGCCAACCCGCATCTGCTGGTGCTCGACGAACCCAGCGAGGGGCTGGCTCCGGTGATCGTCGACGAACTGGCCGACAACCTGCGCCACGTCGCCGCCGGCGGCACCAGCCTGCTGATCATCGAGCAGAACTACAGCCTCGTCCGCCGGGTGGCCGAACGCTACTACGTGCTGTCCAAGGGCGAGGTGGCGGAACAGGGCGCCATGGCCGCCCTGACCAAGGAAAGCCTGAAGAAGCACATCGCGGTCTAGACGCGCTCTCCCGCCCAGGGAGAGGGGAAAAACAAAATCATGGAGGAAACGATGACCAGGACGAACAGCCTCAGGCTCCGCGCGCTGGGCGCCGCCAGCGCGCTGGCGCTCGCCCTTTCCGGCACCGCCCACGCGCAGGACATGCTGAAGATCGGCGTGCCGACCGCCATGTCCGGCACCTACGCCGACCTCGGCAACCAGGCCAAGCGGGCCGTCGAGTTCGCCATCGCCGAGGCCAACGCCAAGGGCGGCGTCGCCGGCCACAAGGTCGAGGCCAAGTTCCTCGACACCGAGGCCAAGCCCGACCTCGCCCGCAAGCAGTCGGAACGGTTGGCGCTGGAAGGCTACAAAGTGCTGACCGGTGTCATCGCGTCGGGCGAGGCGCTGGCCATCGGCCCGATGCTCGACCGCTGGGACGCGCTCTACGTCGCCACCGTCACCAAGAGCGACAAGATCACCGGCGACAGCTGCGTCCGCCGCGCCTTCCGGGTCAACCACCAGGACGCGCAGGACGCGGCGGTGGTCAAGCCCTGGCTGGCCGGGCGCAAGGAACAGAAATGGGCGATCATCGGCATGGACGGCGCCTGGGGCCGCGGCTCCGGCGCCGGCTTCAAGGAGGCCGCCACCGCCAACGGCAAGTCGGTCGTCGCCGAACTGTACCCGCCGCTCGGCGCGACCGACTACGCCGCCTACATCCAGCAGATCAAGGCGTCGGGCGCCGAAGGGCTGTGGGTGGCGCTGGCCGGGCGCGACGCCGTCAGCTTCGCCACCCAGGCCCGCCAGTTCGGACTGCTCGACAGCGTCTTCACCGCCGGGGTCAGCTTCGTCACCGACAACACCGTGCAGGCGATGGGCGAGACCTCCAAGGGCATCGCTGGCATCATCAACTACAGCTCGACCCTCGACACGCCGGAGAACAAGAGCTTCGCCGCCGCCTGGGCCAAGCATTTCAACGGTGACCAGCCCTCCAACTTCGAGGGCGAGACCTATCTCGGCATGCAGGTCATCTTCCAGGCGGTGGAGAAGGCCAGGAGCGTCAAGCCGGTCGACATCGCCCGGGCGATGAGCGGCGGCAGCTTCGACACCATCCTCGGCAAGGTCGCCTTCCGGCCCGAGGACAACCAGCTGGTCCTGCCCAACTATTTCGGCCATGTCGCCGAGACCGGCGGCAAGCTGCGCCCGGTGGTGACAATGTCCTTCCCGGCCGATCAGGCGACGCCGCCGCCGTCCGGCGCCTGCAAGCTGCAGAAGCTCTGACCTTCCCAGTCATCCCCACCGACAGGAGCCGGCGCATGTCCGCTCAGGCCTTTCTGGAACGCCGCTTCGGGCTCGGCGGCTCCGTCTTCCTCGTTACCGGCGGGGCCGGCGGCATCGGTTTCGCCGCTGCCCGCGCCGCGGCCGAGGCCGGCGCCCGCGTCGCCGTCAACGACCTCGACGCCGACCGTGCGGAGCAGGCCGCTGCGAGCCTGCGCGCCGACGGGCAGGAGGCGATGGCTGTGCCCTTCAGCGTCACCGACCCGGCGGCGGCGCGAGCCGGCGTCGCCGCGGTGCTCGACCGCTGGGGCCGCATCGACAGCCTGTTCAGCAATGCAGGCAACCAGAACCGCAAGCCGTTCCTGGACTACCGGCCGGAGGAATGGGCGTCGCTATGGCAGACCCACGTCGACGGCGCCTTCAACCTCTGCCAGGCGGTGCTGCCGTCGATGGTGGAGCGGCGCAGCGGGCGCATCGTGCTGATGTCGTCGGTCGCGGCGTTCGGCTCGCGCGGCACCATCGGCGCCTACGCCACCGCCAAGGGCGGGCTGGCCGCCATGACGCGGGCGCTGGCGGTGGAATACGGGCCGCTCGGCATCGCCTGCAACGCCATCGCCCCCGGCTTCGTCGCCACCGGCTTCACCACGGCGATGCAGGAGAACGCAGCCTTCCAGAGCTACATCGAGAGCGACGTGCCGGCGCGGCGCTGGGGAACGCCCGACGACATCGCCGGGGTGGCGGTCTTCCTCGCCGGCCCGGCCAGCGGCTTCATCAACGGACAGGTCATCCCCGTGGACGGCGGGCTGCTCGCCACGCTGTGACAGACCAGAAGAGATCACGCAGAGGAACACACATATGCCTGACCGTCCCATCCTGATCGCCGGAGGCGGCATCGGCGGTTTGGCCGCCGCGCTAGGGCTGGCCCGCAAGGGCTTCCGCTCGATCGTGCTCGAACAGGCCCCCGAACTGGGGGAGATCGGCGCCGGCATCCAGATCGGCCCCAACGCCTTCCACGCCTTCGACTGGCTCGGCGTCGGCGACGCCGCCCGGGCCAAGGCCGTCTACATCGACCATCTGGTGCTGATGGATGCCGTGCGCGACGAGCGCGTCGCCGCCATCCCGCTCGACGAGCCGTTCCGCCGCCGCTTCAAGAATCCCTACGCCGTCGTCCACCGCGCCGACCTGCACATGGTGCTGCTCGACGCCTGCCGGACCAGCGACCTGATCGAGCTGCGCACCAGCTCGTCGGTGGAGCGCTACGAGCAGGACGGCGCGTCGGTCACCGTGACGCTCGGCAACGGCGGGCGGCTGACCGGATCGGCGCTGATCGGCGCCGACGGGCTGCGCTCCAAGGTGCGGGCCCAGGTGGTCGGCGACGCCCAGCCGCGCGTGTCGGGACACACCACCTTCCGTTCGGTCATCCCGACCGAGCAGATGCCCGACGATCTGCGCTGGAACGCGGCGACGCTGTGGGCCGGCCCGAAATGCCACATCGTCCATTACCCGCTGAAGGGCGGCAAGGTCTTCAACCTCGTCGTCACCTGCCACAACGACGCCGCCGAGGCGGTGGCCGGTGTGCCGGTGACCAGGGAGGTGGTGTACGAGGGCTTCAGCCACATCGCCGACCGGCCCAAGCGGATCATCGAGCGTGGCGAGAACTGGAAGCTGTGGGTGCTGTGCGACCGCGATCCGACGCCCAACTGGGTGGACGGCCGCGTCGTTCTGCTGGGCGACGCCGCCCACCCGATGCTGCAATATCTGGCGCAGGGCGCCTGCATGGCGCTGGAGGACGCGGTCAACCTCTCGCACCATATGGCGGAGACCGGCGGCGCCCTGGACGCCGCCTTCCCGGCCTACAACCGCGACCGCTTCGCCCGCACCGGCCGGGTCCAGCTCAATTCCCGCCTGATGGGCGAGTATGTCTACCACCCGGCGGGCGGCCAGGCGGCGCTGCGCAACGCCGTCCTCGGCAACTCGACCCGCGAGCAGCATTACGACCGCGTCGCCTGGCTCTACGGCGTGACCGGCCTGGGTGCGGCCATCTGACAGAAAGGATTGAACGACATGTCGATCTCCGGACCGCCCGCCGACACCCCCGAGCGTCAGGCCTATTACGACAAGATCAGCAAGCGCAACCTGAACCCGCTGTGGTCGGTGATGGGCGCCATCATCACCCGCGAGCCGCGCAGCGCCTGCGTGCCCCATCTGTGGGACTTCGCCGAGATGAAGGAACTGCTGCTGGAAGCGGGCTCCCTCATCACCGCCAAGGAGGCGGAGCGCCGCGTACTGATGCTGGAGAATCCCGGCATGCCCGGCCAGAACCGCATCACCACCTCGCTCTACGCCGGGCTTCAACTGGTATTGCCCGGCGAGGTGGCGCCGGCCCACCGCCACAGCCAGTCGGCGGTGCGCTTCGTGCTGGACGGCGCCGGCGCCCACACCTCGGTGGACGGCGAGCGCACCATCATGCAGGTCGGCGACTTCGTCATCACCCCGCCGCGCGCCTGGCACGATCACGGCAACCACAGCGACGAGCCGATGATCTGGCTCGACGGGCTCGACATCCCGACCGTGTCCTTCTACGACGCCTCCTTCGCGGAATCCTCGCCGGAGGACGAGCGGCCGGTGACCCGCCCGGTCGGCCACTCGATGGCGCAATTCGGCGCCAACATGCTGCCGGTCGATTACGAAGCGGATCAACCCTCCTCCCCCATCTTCAACTATCCCTATGCCCGCACCCGCGAGGCGCTGGAGGCGATGCGCCGCCAGCAGGACTGGGATCCCTGCCATGGGTTGAAGATGCGGTTCGTCAATCCGGTGGATGGCGGCTCGCCGATGCCGACCATGTCGGCCTTCATGCAGCTGCTGCCGAAGGATTTCGCCACCAGCGCCTACCGCAGCACCGACGCCACCATCTTCGCGGTGGTCGAGGGGCGCGGCACCACGACCATCGACGGCCAGCCCTTCGCCTGGGGACCGAAGGACGTGTTCGTCGCGCCGAGCTGGAAATGGGTGACCCATCACGCCGGCGAGGATGCGGTGATCTTCAGCTATTCCGACCGGATCGCCCAGCAGAAGCTCGGCCTGTGGCGCGAAGACCGCGGCAACCGCGTGAAGGACTGAGGAGCATGGCGATGGAGGTCTACGGCTATTTCCGGTCGTCCGCGGCCTACCGGCTGCGCATCGCACTCAATCTCAAGGGGCTGACCGCGGAGCAGCACTTCATCCACCTGCGCCGCAAGGAACAGTCTTCGCCCGGCTATCTCGCCGTCAACCCGATGGGGCTGGTTCCAGCGCTGGTCGAGAACGGGCGCACACTGACCCAATCGCTCGCCATCATCGAGTATCTCGACGAAACGCATCCCACGCCGCCGCTGCTGCCGGACGACCCGTTCGACCGCGCCTGGGTGCGGTCGGTGGCGCTGGCGGTGGCCTGCGACATCCACCCTGTCAACAACCTGCGGATCCTGAACCACCTGCGCGACGATCTGGGTCAGGACGAGCAGGCCCGCAACGCCTGGTACGCCCATTGGGTGGCGGAAGGCTTCCGCGGGCTGGAGGCGATGCTGGCGGCAGGCCCGCGGCCCGGCACCTTCTGCTTCGGCGATGCACCGACGCTGGCCGACATCTGCGTCGTCCCGCAGGTCTTCAATGCCGAGCGGATGAACTGCCCGCTCGACGCCTATCCCACCCTCCGCCGCGTCGCCGGCGCCGCCCGCGCCCTGCCCGCCTTCCAGGCCGCCGAGCCGGGCCGCCAGCCAGATGCCGACTGATTTTTCCTCCATCCAAGGATGCACCGACGTGACCAGCTATGTCTTCGATCCGGCGCCGCTTCCCGCCGCCCCGGTCCGCGGCACCGACGCCCGTTTCCCGATCAACCGCATCTTCTGCGTCGGCCGCAACTACGAGGCCCATGCCCGCGAGATGGGCGTGCAGGTCGACCGCGAGGCGCCCTTCTATTTCACCAAGTCGCCCGGCACCTACGTCCCGAGCGGGGCGACCGTGGCCTACCCGCCCGCGACTGAAAATTACCATTACGAGATGGAGTTGGTGGTCGCCATCGGGAAGCCGGCCTTCCGCATCGCCAGGGAAGACGCGCTGGACATCGTCTACGGCTATGCCTGCGGCCTCGACATGACCCGGCGCGACCTGCAGCTCGCCGCCCGCGCCAAGCAGCGGCCCTGGGACATCGGCAAGGATTTCGAGGACTCGGCCGTCCTGTCGGAGATCGTCCCGGTCGCCGAATGCGGCCATCCGGCCGACGGAACGCTGGAACTGCGCGTCAACGGCGAAACCAGGCAGTCGAGCGACCTCGGCCTGCTGATCTGGTCCGTTCCGGAATTGATTGCCCATCTCTCCACCCTCTATCACCTGCAGCCGGGCGACCTGATCTACAGCGGCACGCCGGAAGGCGTCGGCGCGGTCAGAACCGGCGACCGGATCGAAGGATCGGTCGCCGGCCTCGGCGGCATCGCCCTGACGATTGCGTGATCGACACCTCTGTCGGCTTGTCGCACGGAGCGGCGTCGTCACTCGCCGCACGGGGCATGCTCCCGCGGTCCCGGTAAGGACGCCCGCTTCGTCGACGAACGCCAAGCGCTTGCAATCAAGGTCAGGTTGGAGCTCGAATCACACACGCCTTCAGCGCAGCGCATGCAAAATCGTAGACCAACCCGCTCCTGAAACTTTCGCCGGCGCCGCTCGGCCAACGGCAGACCGACCAGGGTCTTCCCGCCCCCAGTAGGAAGTTGCAGCGCTACGTCCGGGGCTTTTAACGCCATCGATACATAGGTCCGGAGGATCTGACCTTGATGGTCATAGAGGCTCGCGTGCTTGCGCCGAGGTAGATCGCGAAACAAGCGGTCAGGACTCTCGGGGACAGACGACGGGCGTAATGACTATGCACGCGCCGCGACGGCCGACCGCACAGGTTAGCTGACCAAAGACCCAGCAGCGGGGCTGCTCGTCCTTATTGCGCCCTTGGTCGGTCAAGTTGACAACACCCTTCATTACGCGGCGCGGACCTCGGCAAGGAAGCTGTCCATCTCCTGCTTGAGCAGGGAGGCCTGCCCGGCAAGGCTGTCGGCGGCCTGCTTGACGTTGTTGGTGGCGGCACCGGTTTCTTCCTCGGCCTGCTGGATGCCGGAGACATTGCTCGAGACTTCCTGGGTGCCGACCGCCGCCTGCTGCGCATTGCGGCTGATCTCAGCCGTTGCCGTATTCTGCTGCTCAACCGAGGCGGCCATCTCGGCCGTCGACTGGTCGATGTCCTCGACCTGCCCGATGATCGTGCGCATCGCCTCGACCGTGCGCCCGGAGGCGCCCTTCACGGTGGCGATCTGGCTGCCGATCTGTTCGGTCATGGCATGCGTCTGATTGGCCAAGTTCTTTACCTCCGAGGCAACGACCGCGAAGCCCTTGCCCGCCTCCCCAGCACGTGCCGCCTCGATGGTCGCGTTCAACGCCAGCAGGTTGGTCTGGCTGGCCACGGCGTTGATGGCGGCGACGATCTGGTCGACCTGCTCGATCGACGATGAAAGCGCGTCCAACTGCTTCTGCGCCTGGTCGGCGCCCTGGGCGGCGGCCTTGGAGCGACCGGCAGCCCGGGCCACGCGCGTCGACAATTCATTGATCGCCGCCGACATCTCCTCCGACGCCGAGGCCACCGTCTGTACGTTGGCGCTGGCCTCCTCCGACGCAGCCGCGACCGCCGTGCACTGGGCCCTGACCTCCTCGACGGCGGCGGCCAATTGCGCGGCCGTGGCCTGAAGTTCGGTGGCGGCGCTGCCGACCGCGTTCACAATACCGCCGACGCGGTCCTCGAAACGGGCTGCCAACTCCAGCATCGACCGGCGCTTCTCGGCTGCAGCCTGGGCTTCGGCGTCCTTGGCCTCTTGCTCGATCTGCCGGTTGCGGATGAGATTGGCCTTGAAGACCTCCACCGTGCGGGCGATGGCGCCGACTTCATCCTTGCGCTCATGACCTTGGACGTCGACCGACACGTCTCCGTTGGCCAACCGCTCCATCACCAACACACTGCGCCGGATCGGCAGCGCGATTCCGGAGCGGGCCAGGAGGAAGGCAAGGCCAAGGCAGAGGACGATGCCGAGTGCCGCCGAGGCGAGCGTGGTGGAGTAGGTTGCGGCCGTGTACGCCGTCGCGTCGTCGGAGGCCTTGTCCAAGCGCTTGGTGATGTCTGCGTTCACCTCGCTGATGCGGTTGCGCAGCTTCGTCATCAAGGGCTCGGCCTGCTCATTCATCAGCCGCATGGACAGCGCGTCGTCGTGGGCGAGCGTCGCCTTCTGCACGTCCGGAAGCGTCCGGATGGTGGTCTCAAAGTCCACCAGCAGGCGGTCGACCTCATCCCGCACTTCCGGCAGTCGCTTGGCGTCCGCAAGAGTGGCGCGAGCCTTGGCAATCTCCTCGTCGATGCGGATACCCAGACGCTTCATCTCGGCATCGTCCTGCTCGGCAAGCATTTTGTAGGTCAGCCGCCCGACCTCGGTGAGCAGCCGGTTGGCGCGGGTCATGGAGACCGTGGCCTTCGCCTCCTGGCTAATGAGCTCGGAGTATTGCGCGTCGATACTCGTCATACCCGACAGCGCGTACAGGTTGGTGCCGACGGTGAGCGCCGCCATCAGCAGCAGAGCCGACACGATTTTGGTGGTGATGGAGAGGTCCTGGAGCTTCATGGCCGATTCCGGGTCAGAAATGTGGGGCTGTCGCACCGCCGCCTTCGGGATGAGCGGTGGTGATGGCGTCGCTTCCCAGGTTGTTCACATGGCACAGACCAGTGTCGAACGGTCGTTGCTTCAAGCCGCGGGACGTCTGCAGAAGACTGGCAGACTTGGTCTGGGTGGACTTGCAGGATGGTGGTCCTTCGCTGAGGGCGTTGGTGAAAGCATGCAACCTCAGCCGGTTAAGTCGTCGCCGGTGTCGGACGCCGATCCGCCGCTAGCCGGTGTGTCAACCGATGCCTATGTGCTCATGACGCCCTCACTTGGCCTGTGCGAGACGGACGAGAAGGGCGGCGATGTCGCACGCTCCGGCCGCGGCATTCCCTGCCAGAATGCTCAGCGCCCGCTGAAGGGCTGCGAGAGCTTCGGCGTTGGTCTGCGTCAGAGCGCCGCGGTCGACGGCGTCGACGATGGCTGCGACAAGGTTGCGCATCGCCTGCGCGTTGCGCGCGGCCAGTCGGGTCACGGTGTCCAGATGTTCGTCACTGACACCGTCGGCGTCGGTTTCATTGTCCATGGGTCCAGCCTCTCACGCCAAAGCCTCCGCCGGCCTTCCCCGGCCGCGCGGTCGAACCCGAACCTCTTGGGGGAGCACACCCGGCAGCGGCTCAAGCCCCGCGCACCGGGTGCATCCTGTCGAACGAAAGGGCATGCCTAGCACAGGCCAAGCCAAGCCCCGACCGGTGACTGGGTTCCGATCAGGGAGCCGCGTCCTTGAAGAAGCCGACGACCTCCTGTTGGAACAGGCGGTGTCCCTTCTGCAGGTGCATCATGTGACCGGCGTCCGGAACGACGACGTAGGCCTTCCGCGGGTTTGGCAGTTGCGCGAAGAAGGGCAGCAGACCGTCGGTGTCCGCCACGTCGTAGTACTGGCCGTGAATGAGCATCGTCGGCACGGACACCAGCCGGGCGTTGACCATCGGCAGAATCGTGGCGAGGTCCAGTTGCGGCCCGGTCGCGGTCTTCACCTCCACCTTCGCCGCGGCTTTGGCGAAGGCATCGACGACGTCGGATTCATTGACCTCCGCCGGGGCCATCGAGGTGAAGCGCGGCTTCCAGCCGGCCTCGGGAATGGTGATGTAGGGAGTCGCCCGGAAGGCGTCGATCCGGGCGCGGCGCCGGGCGACGTCCGGGCTGTTCGCGTGCATCTGGGCGTAGCTGACGTATTTCTCGACCGTGCCGGGATGGTCCATCACATACATCCCGCCATATTGCGTTCCCCAGGACCAGGCGAGCAGGTCGACCTTCGACACGCCCCGCAGCTTCAGGACGTAATCGATCGTCGCCTTCAGATCGTCCTTCGCCTGCGCCGTGGTCATGTGCGTGTCCGGGTGCGTCGAACGCCCGAACCCGCGGGTGTCGAGCGCGAAGACGTCGAACCCCTCCCGGGCGAGCCGGTCCATCAGGCTGTAGGAAGGCTTGCCCGGAACCTGCAGGTCGAAGCTTTCCCTGCCGGCCGTGGCAGAACCATGGGCCAGGACCACGACCTTCTTGCCGGTTGGCTTGTCGGCGTATTTCTCCCAGACATAAATCCGGATTCCGGCATTCTCGACCCAATGCTCGGCCCCGGTGATCCCGTCGGCGGCCGAACCGGTCGAGCAGGCCAGGGCGTACAGCGCCATGCCGAGCCCGAGCATCGCAATACGTCTCATCGTCATCTTCCCATTGGTTCGCATGGTGTGCGTGAGGGGGGACGGCCGGAGCCCGTCGGCATCCGCCGGCCCGCTGCCGCCGCCCCCGTTGTCTTCAGCCGGTCGTCAGGCGACCCGGATGGTGGCGATGAAGCCCGCCACCTCTTCCCGCAGGCGTTCCGCTTCGAGCGCCAGCCCCTGCGATGCGCCCAGCACCTGGACCGCCGCGCTGCCGGTGTCGGTGGCCACCCGGTTCACGCCGACGATGTTGGTCGAGACGACCTCCGTTCCCCGCGCCGCCTGCGTGATGTTGCCGGCGATGTTCTGCGTCGCCGCGTTCTGCTCCTCGATGGAGGAGGCGATGACGGTGGCGATCTCGCTCATCTGGCCGATGGTCTTGGCGATCGCCCCGATCGCGTCCTGCGCGCCGGTGGTCGCCGCCTGGATTTCAACGACCTTGCTCTGGATGCCTTCGGTGGCGCGCGCCGTCTGCGTCGCCAGAGCCTTCACTTCGCTGGCGACGACGGCGAAGCCTTTGCCGGCTTCCCCCGCCCGCGCCGCCTCGATGGTGGCGTTCAGCGCCAGCAGGTTGGTCTGTCCGGCGATGCTGTTGATCAGCTCGACCACCTGGCCGATCTCGTGGGCGGCCTCCACCAGACCGCGGATCGCATCGCCGGTCCGCTGCGCCTCCGTCACCGCCTGTCCGGCGATGCGGGTGGAGCTGTCGACCTGACGCCCGATCTCCGTGATGGACGCCGACAGTTCCTCCGCCGCGACGGCGATGGTCTGGACGTTGGTCGAGGCCTGCTCGGACGCCGCCGCCACCGCCGTGATCTGGTGGATGCTGTCTTCCGCCACATGCGAGAGGGAACGCGCGGAGCCCTGCATCTCCGTTGCCGCCGCCGCCACCGTATCGACGATGCCCTTCACGCGCCCCTCGAAGTCGGCGGCCAGCGTCAGCATGGTCTGGCGCTTTTCCAGCTCGGCCCGGCGCGCATATTCGGCCTGCTCCGCTTCCAGCCGGGCCTTGCCCGCGGCGTTCTCCTTGAACACCTGGACCGCTTTGGCCATGGCGCCGATCTCATCCTGCCGGCTGGCTTCCGGAAGGGCGACCGACAGATCGCCCCCGGCCAGAGCGTGCATGCTACGGCTCAGCCGCGCGATGTCGGCGCTGACGTTCCGGCCGACCAGCGCGATCAGCGCGATGGCCGGCAGCCCCAGGAGAGCCGCGATCCCAAGCAGCTTCCAGAGCTGCCCCATCGTGGCGGCCTGCAGATCGTCGATGGTGATGCCGGTGCTGATGAAGATCTTCCAGGGCTCGAAGCCCCGGACATAGGACAGCTTCTCTTCGGTCTCGTCGGTCCCGCTGTTGTTGACGAACCAGGGATAGAGATACGTACCCTCCCCCTGCTTGGCGATCCTCACCATGGCGGGCAGGATCGGCACGCCCTTGGCGTCCTTCAGACCCGATGCGTCCTTGCCCATCACCTTGGCGTTGGGATGCGCGAAGCCGTAGTTGTCGTAGGTATAGGCGAAGAGATAACCATTGCCCTGATACCTGAGCGACAGCAACGCCTCCTTGAAGCGCGCCTGCGCTTCTTCCCGCGTGATCCTTCCGGCCGCGGCATCGGCCTCGTATCGTTCGGCGATGCTGTACCCGATGTCGACCAGCGACTTCAACGTGGCCACCCGGTCCTGATGCATGCGTTCGTGGTTCAGGTACAGGCCGGCCCCCGCGATCGCCAGACACGCGACACTCGCAGCCACGACAAGCCCCCACAGCTTTCCGCGGATCGATAGATTCAGGGAAACGGTAGTCATCGCGTCATAATCTCTCGAAAATTCGGGGCATATGCTTCGACTATCCCCAAATTGTCTTAACAAATCATTTCTAGTCAAAAAAGCATCCTGTGATATTCTTGTTTTTATCAAAAAATACTTTGAATAGTGTGATTTTTATTTAATTCTTATCTTCAGATTCAAATTTTTTATGGAGTTATTATTTGGAAGCACACGAATTCTCCTGCGGCCGCACAAAAGCCACGCGACAATAGGATCCATTGCGTCCAGAGCACCGTATATGGCAATGCACAAACCACCATGGCCAGTGTAGGCGAACGGTTCGGGAACCATGATGCGGTCGGCAATCTCCGGTCCTGGGGTGATACGGGCAGCCCTGCCGAGGTCGCGGGCCAGCCATATGTTTGTCAGAGACAACTATACCAATGCGCATACGCAGATGGAAGATGTTTGTCTGTGACAAACAAATTCACCCCAGCCACGCCGCCGGACCGCCCTGCCCCGACCCCGATGTCGGAGCCCGCCCCATCCGGGACGACCGCCGCACCGCACCGCGCCACGCGCCTCCATGGAATCGCCAGCCTCGTCGAGCAGACGGCACGCGCCGTCCATGATCTGTGCTGGACGACGGACATGCAGGCGGCCCAATGGTCGGCGCTGCGCTATTTCGGCAAGGCCGGAGAGCGCGCACGCAACGTCGTGGGGCTGGCAAGGTACCAGGGGACCAACCCCGGCACGGCGTCCCGCACCATCGGAACGCTGGTGCGGCGGGGGCTGCTCGCCGTGGTGGTCTCGCCGGACGACAAGCGGGCGCGGATCGTGTCGCTGACCGAGGCGGGCCGGACACTTCTCACCCAGGATCCCCTGCTCGTGGTCGAGACCGCCATCGCCGCCATGCCGTCGGAGGCGCAGGAGGGGCTGGCGACGGGATTGCGCGATCTGCTCGGCCGGCTGCTGTCGGCCGGAGCGGACGGTTCAGGACCCGAGGGCGACGGCGAGGACGTCTAGGAGCTGCCGGTCCTCGAACGGCTTGACCAGCACGGCGGCGGCCCCTTCGGTCTCGGCCACCGCCAGGGAATATTCCAGCGGGGCCCGCGGCCCACCGCCGGACATGACGATGATCGGAAGGTCCGGACACCGCTCTTTGAGCGTCCGCATCAATTCCAGACCGCCGACGCGCGGCATCCAGATGTCCAGCAGAGCGGCGTCGAATCCGGCCCGATCCGCCTGGGCGTCGCCCAATGCGGCCAGCGCCTCCTCGCCATCAGCCGCCACGACGACCTCGTGGCCATGCTCCCGGAGCAACCGGCCGACCGTCTTGCGGATCAGGGGCATGTCGTCGACCAGAAGAATGCGGGCCATTGCGTGCGCCTCCGTCATGCTGGGGGGGATTCGGTCGCCGGGTGTTCGATTGTGGGCGATTCGGCCATGGGAAACGTGATCTCGAACGAGGTTCCCCGACCCGGCGCGCTGGTCACTGAAATGGATCCCCGCCACCCGCGCACGATGCCGTGCACCACCGCCAGCCCGAGCCCGGTCCCCTTCCCCTGGGGCTTGGTCGTGAAGAACGGCTCGAACAGGCGCTGGCGCACCCGCTCATCCATGCCGCAGCCTTCGTCGCCGATCGTCAACCGAAGGCCGGCGGCGGCTGGCAACCGGTCGAGCGTGACGGTGACGGTGCCCGACCGGTCCATGGCGTCCGCAGCGTTGGTCAGCAGATTCATCAGCACCTGGGTCAATTCGGTGGCGCTGATCATAGCAATCGCCTCGCGGTCGCCGATCCGGCTGTCGATGATGACCGCCGGAGGCAGCACGCCGCGGGCGAAGCTCAGCGCCCGGCACACCGCGTCGCCGAGCACGAGGGGCCGCGTGGCCGCCCCCTCCTTGCGCGCGAAGGCCAGCACGGCGCCGACCACGTCCCGGCACTGCCGTCCGGCGCTGAGGATGTCGGCGAAATCCTCCCGCACCGGTGCCGGCAGATCGGGAGCACCGATGTTCAGGTTCGACAGCGTGATGACCGGCTGCAGGAGGTTGTTGATCTCGTGGGCGATGCCGCCGGCAAGCTGGCCGAGCGCCTCCATCTTCTGGCGCTGGAGTTCCTCGGCCTCGTGGCGGTGCGCCTCGGTGGTGTCCCAGAGCACGGCGACATGCGCCAGCGTCGATCCGCTGGGGTCGAGCACCGGCGCGAGGCGGACCATGTTCCAGAAGGGAGCGCCGTCCTTACGGTAATTGATCATCTCCGCCGTCACGGTCTCGCCGCGGAGCTTGGCGTCGTGCAGGGAGGCTGCGACCTCCGGGTCCGTTTCGCTGCCGTAAAGGACACGAATGCTCCGGCCGACGATTTCCGCCGCCGTGTAGCCGGTCATGGCTTCGAACGCCCGGTTCACATAGAGGACGAGCGGAGCGTCGGTCGTCGCGTCGGTGACGGCGATGCCGTTCGGCGTGGCCTCCAGCGCGGCGGCAAGCAGGGCATTGCGCCGCACCAGATCGGCAAGTTCCGCCTCGCGGCGCTTGGCCTCGCTGATGTCGACGCGCACGCCGACACGTCCCCCGTCCGCCGTCACCCGCTCGTCGATGCGCAACCAGCGGCCATCCCGCAGCCGCTGCTCATGCACCCGGTCGGCCGCGCGGTGCTGCGCCACGCGCTCCGCCACCCAGGCGTCGATCCGCCCGACGGCATCCGCGAACAGGCCACGCTCCGCGCCCCGCCGCAGGACATCCTCGAAACGGATGCCACCGTCGATGACGTGGCCGGGGAGCGTGTAGAAGGCACGGTAGCGGCTGTTGCACAGGACGAGCCGATCCTCGGCATCGAACAGGGCGAAGCCGTCCGGCAGGCATTCGATGGCCTCGTACAGCCGTTGTTGGGCCTGCTCCGCCTGCCGGCCGGCCAAGCAGGCGCGTCGCTCGCTGGCCTGTGCGGTCAGAAGGGCGGCTTCGGCCAAGGTCCGGGTCCGCTCCTGCCGTCTCAGGGACGACCAAGTCAGCACGCCCAGCACGATCAGCACGCCGAGAGCCCCCAAATTGAGCCAGATCGCCCGGACGGTGCGGGCCCGCCATTCGGCGAGGGCGGCCGTCTTGCTGACGCCGGCGATCGCCACCAGCGGCAAGTCGGCGATCCGGCGGTAGGCGGCGATCCGCACTGTCCCGTCGAGCGGCGACACGGATTCGTAATTCCCCGTCGGCGCGCGGGCCAGCAGGCTCTGGAAAACCGGTCCCCTGGACACATCCGCACCGAGATGCGTCTCCATTCCCGGACGGCGTACGACGATGCCGCCCTCCAGCCGGTAGATTCCGGTCAAGGGATCCAGGCTGCCGTCGAGCAGGTCGTACAGCTTCGTGAAATAAGCGGTGTCGATCGCCGCCTGGACCATGCCGAGAAAGCGCCCCTGCTCGTCCAGGATGGGACGGTTCACGGTGAAGAAGACCTTGCCGGTCGTCTTGCCGCGGATGGTCGGGCCGATATGGAACGGCTCCCCCCGTGTCTTGACGGCCTGGAAATAGTCACGCTCCGCCACCGTCAGGGGCGGCGTCGGAAACACCGGCGTTCCCAGACGTGCCCGGCCGTCGGCATCGTAAATCCACAGGACACCCTGTTCAGGCAGATGCTGCGCCAGCTCGCCGAAGTCCGCCCAATCGGACCCCGACCCGATCGCCCCGACACCGCCGCGTTCGCGGATCATCCTCAACGCCTGCAGAAGGATCAGGTCGGCGCTGTGGATGGTGCGCCGCGCGTGCTCCTCCAGCAGGCGTGTGGTGTCGCTGGTGATCCGCTCGTAATGCTTGATCGTCTCCTCCCGGTCGATGCGGAGGAAGCGGGCGGTTCCGGTGCCGATGAGCCCGAGGGTTGCCGCGAGGATGAGGACAAGCAGCAACGTCGGGGATGGTCTCTTGAACGCGGTCACGGTGTCTGGGTGTCGGCCGTCGCAGGAAGCTGCCAAACATCGCGGCCATCTCTGAAGGCTTGGTTAAGAGCCTCCGGAACATCACATCAGTCGGACGGGCCGGGCGAACGGCCGGGGATCAGCTCTTGACGCTGCTGTTCGGGTTCTGCTTGTCCTTGGGCGTGATCGGCCCCTTGCGGCCCTTCGACCCGCCGTTCCATTCCTGCGCCTGGCGGATGTGATCACCGCCGTCCCGGTCGTTCGGCCGGCTCTTGCTGCCGCTGACGGCTTTGCGACGGAGATGGTCTTCGTCTTCGGTCATGGCTTTCTCCTCTCAGGGTGCGCATAGGTGCCGACCAGTTCGGCTTCACCCAGCAGGTGCTTGTTGGCCTCCTTGCGCACTTCGCCGACCGTCGCCTTTGGCCCGAGGCCGAGCACCTCCACGTCCAACGCCATAAGGCGGAAGCGGTAATGGTGCTCGGCATGTCCTCGGGGGGGATTGGGGCCATCGTAATGCGCATGGCCATAATCGTTGATGCCGTGCCCCAGGCTTTCGGTCTTGGCGCCCTGTGTGGTGCTTTCGGGCAGACGGTCGCGCTCGCCGGCGATGTTGTAAACCGCCCAGTGCAGGAAGGTCTCGCCCGTCTCGCCCGGCGCGTCGGGATCTTCGACGATCAGGGCATAGCTGCGGGTGCCGGCGGGGGCATCCGACCATTCCAGCGGCGGCGAGATATTGTCGCCGTCCACCGTGTGCCTGGGCGGAATTGTCTGGCCATTTGCGAAGGCCGGGCTGCGCAAGGTGAAAGGCATGCTGTCGGTCTCCAATGCCGGTTCCCAATCTTTGTCGCCAACCGAAGCGCCCCCTTCCCTCAGCTGATCCGGACCCCCGCTGCGGACAGCCGGCCGTTGCTGGAGTTCGGGGGAGGGCTTCACCTCGGCGGAAGCACCCGGCGCCTCACCCAACCATTCCCGCTTCACGCAAATGCCCATCGGATGCTCCCGAAACTGTCTGTCGTATGAAGTTCTCCGGCCTGCCGTGGAGGGGTGGCCCGGAAGGTGAGCGGTCGAGCTTTCCGCCCGTGCAGAGCTTCGACGGCGGTGTGCGGATCTTGCCACGCTGGCAATCGCCACTCTCGACGGCGTGGCGGGAGGTTCGGGGAAGACCGGAATCGACATCGCCGGTCGGGGCCGCCGCACACCTGCTCTCCCGCATCCACGAAGAAGTATCGTACCGCATTGCCGGCCGGCCATCCGGCATGTGCCTAAGGGGGATCCCATGTCGAAGGCTTCCGCGATGTTGCACGACCGATGCCTTCACGAGAGCGGCCGGTCCACGTCGTCCGGGTGGCGGGCAGCGGCCTTGCCGCCCGACGCTTTGCCGAACCACTCCCGTTCGATTCCTTGCATATCCGGTACCGGTGAAGGCAGGACGCGATGATGCGGATCGGCGGATGGAGACGTACACCACGCGACCTCTATCCGGCCTTCGGCAGCGTAATGCTGAGCAGGAAGGGGCAGACCGAAAATCCCCTTCTTGACCGGCAAATAGGCACACAATACCGCCACCGCGCCCGGCACAGACGGCATACCTAAATCAAGGGCATCCGCTCCGCCTCTATACTTTCAGGGCTCACCTGATGTCTTTCCGCCTTTTGCATCTGTAGCAGGAACTATTTTATCAGTGGAAAGTTGATGAAACGACCATCTCTCGCCTCGTGGTCGTCCGCCGTACACGAGGGAAATCGTCATGAACTCAACGTCATCGTTACAGGATCCCTTAGGGTTTCTCCGCGGCGGGGGAGAGCTTGGCGCGCTGATGCGCGCAAAGGACTGGTCGGCACATCCGCTCGGACCGCCCGAACTCTGGACCCGGAGCATCAAGACCGCGGTCAGCCTTTGCCTGAACTCCCGCTTCCCGATCCTGCTCTGGCTCGGTCCCGAGCTCCGCATCGTCTACAACGACGCCTACATCCCGTTCCTCGGCGAGACGAAGCATCCGGCCATGCTCGGCGCCCCCGGGCGCGAGGCGTGGAGCGAGATCTGGCCGGCCATCGGCCCGATGCACGACGAGGTCCGGGCCGGGCGGGCCACCTGGGTCGAAGACCTCCAGTTCTTCTTCGCCCGGCGGCTGCCGCTCGAAGAGGTCTACGTCACCTTCAGCTACAGCCCGATCCTGGCGGAGGATTCCCGCACCGTCGAAGGCGTCTTCTGTGCCTGCACGGAGACCACCGAGAGGATGCTCGGCGAGCGGCGGCTCTCTACCCTGCGCGACCTCGGCCTGCGGGTGTCCGAGCAACGCACGGTCGAGGCCGCCTGCCGGAAGGCCATCGAGGTTCTGGACGCCAATCCCTTGGACATTCCGTTCGCCGCCATCTATCTCCTGGAGGAGGATGGCGCAACCGCCCGCCGGATCGCGGGGGCACGGCTGCCCGACGATCCATCGACGTTTCCTGCGGTTTTCCCGCTCTCCGGTCAGGCCGCGCACCAGCCCTGGCCATTGGCCGCGGTCGCCCGGACGCAAAAGGCCGTGGAGGTGCGCAACCTCCCGGGCCGCGGCGGCACATTCGCCGCTCCCCTATGGCCCGACCTCGTCGAAACCGCCCTCATCCTTCCCTTGGAGACGCAGAGCCAGTCGGCCCTGACGGGGTTCTTCATCGTCGGGATCAGCCCACGACGCGTTCTGGACGCGGATTACCGCAGCTTTCTCGACCTGGTGGCGGGGCACATCGCGGGAGGTATCGCGGATGCACGGGCTTTCGAAAGCGAACGCCGGCGCGCGGAGGCGCTTGCGGACATCGATCGGGCCAAGACGACATTCTTCTCCAACGTCAGCCACGAGTTCCGCACGCCGCTCACCCTGATGATAAGCCCCCTCGAGGAACTGCTGGCCAAGCCAGAGGGCGAGTTGCCGGCGGACGGCCGGATTCTGGCGACGATGGCCCATCGCAACAGCCTGCGCCTGCTCAAGCTCGTGAACGTGCTGCTCGACTTCTCGCGCATCGAAGCGGGCCGGGCGCAGGCAGCCTACGAGCCGACGGACCTTTCGCGCTTCACCGCGGAACTGACGTCGAACTTCTGCTCGCTCTGCGAACGCGCCGGCCTGCGGCTCGACATCGCCTGCCCGCCGCTTCCGCAACCGGTCCATGTGGACCGGGATATGTGGGAGAAGATCGTCCTCAACCTGCTTTCCAACGCCATCAAGTACACCTTCGAAGGCGGGATCACCGTATCGATGGCCGCGACGGCCGATGGCGCCACACTGCGGGTCAGCGACACCGGAATCGGCATCCCGACCGCGGACCTGCCGCAGGTCTTCAAACGCTTCCACCGCATCGAGGGCCAGAAAGGCCGCTCGTTCGAGGGGAGCGGCATCGGCCTTGCGCTCGTGCAGGAACTGGTCCATCTGCATTGCGGCACGATCACGGCCGAGAGCAAGGTCGGCAGGGGCACGACCTTCACGGTCGCCCTGCCGTTCGGGACAGGCTCCCTGCCGACAGGGCGGATCGGGGTTCCGCACTCCCAGTCGCTCACCTCCACGCGAGCGGCCGCTTACGTCGAGGAAGCGCTGCGATGGCTGCCCGGCGATGCCCCCGCGGACGGGATGCCGCGCCTTCCCGACGAGGCGGCGGGTGCGGCACGCGCCGGGGAACGAGCGAGGATCCTGCTGGCCGACGACAACGCCGACATGCGGGACTACCTGATCCGCCTGCTGTCGGCGCATTGGGACGTCGCGGCGGTCCCGGATGGCCAGGAGGCACTGGAGGAGGCGCGGCGGCGCAGGCCCGACCTCGTGCTGTCGGACGTGATGATGCCCCGCCTGAACGGGGTCGAGCTGGTGACCGCTCTGCGGCGGGAACCAAGGCTCGCGGACGTGCCGATCATTCTGCTGTCTGCGCGCGCCGGCGAGGCGGCCCAGGTGGAGGGGCTCGCTGCGGGAGCCGACGACTATGTCATCAAACCGTTCGCCGCCCGTGAACTTCTGGCCCGGGTGAATTCCGCCCTTGCCCTGTCACGTCAGCGCCGCGAGGTGGCCGACCGTGTGCGCCGAAGCGAAGCGCGGCTGAGGGCCGCCGTCGATCTCGTCGGCATGACGCTTTATTCCTGGGACCCGGCGACCGGCGCCCTGGAGTGGGATGCGCGCCTCAAGGCCATGTGGGGCCTGCCTCCCGAGGCCCATGTGGACGTGGACGTTTTTCTCGGCGCCATCCACCCGGACGACCGGCCAAGCGTCGAGGCCGCCATTGCGCATTGCCTCGATCCCCGGGGCGACGGCGTTTATGCCATCGTCTATCGTGTCATCGGGATCGAGGACGGGGTCGAGCGGTGGATCTCCACGCACGGCCAAACCGTCTTCGATGCGGGGCTGCCCGTCGGATTCATCGGGGCCGCGCTCGACATCACCGCACACAAGCGGGCGGAAGATGATCTGCGCGAAAGCGAAGAGCGCTTCCGGCAGTTCGCCGCGCACTCCGCCAGCGTGCTCTGGATCGTCGATGTCAGGACCATGCGCATGGAATATCTCAGCCCCGCCTACGAGCATGTCTGGGGAGAGCCGCCGGACGCGATGCTGCAGGACTGGCGTCCTCACTGGCTCGGGACCGTGCACCCGGAGGATCGGGGGCTTGCCAGCGATGCGATGGACCGTGTCCTGCAGGGCGAGACCGTCGACCAGGAGTACCGCATCGTCCGCGGCAACGGCTCGGTTCGCTGGATTCGCGACACCTTCTTCGCCATCCGCGGCGAGGGCGGCCGGATACGGCGCGTTGCCGGCATCGCCCAGGACATCACGAGCCACAGCGGCCCGATGATCTACGTGGTCGGTGCCGAGGAGGCCGCTCATCGGGAACTGCCCCTCCTGCTGCAAGCCGCGGGGTACGACGTGAAGGCTTTCACCTCCACGCGTGCCTTCCTCGAGATGGCGCCGGCGCTGATTCCCGGCTGCGTGCTGCTCGACATCCGGGCGCCGGAGACCGGCGGTCTGGCGATCCCGCGGGAACTCCGGACACGACGGATCCACCTCCCCGTGATCGTCGTGGGCAGCTGCGATGGAGACATCGGGTTGGCGGTGCAGGCCATGAAGGCGGGCGCGGTGGATTTCCTTGAAGTGCCTTACGAACGCGAGGCGCTGCTGGCCGCGGTGGCGTCCGCCTTGGCCGACATCCGGGACACCGCGGAACGCGACGACGCTGCGGAAAGCGCGCGGGCGCGCATCGCGGACATGTCCCCCCGGGAGCGGGCGGTGCTGGAAGGTCTGCTCACCGGCGGCACGAACAAGACCATGGCCAAGGATCTCGGGATCAGCCCGCGCACGGTGGAGATCCACCGTGCCCATGTGATGGAGCGGCTCGGCGCACGGACCCTGCCCGAGGCCGTGCTCATGGCCGCAGCGGCAGGTCTGCGCCCGCCGCTCCGCGCACCGGGCGAAACGCAGGAGGAATAGGAGCTTACCGTAGGGATGCGCCGGATTGCGGCGCCCCTGACCCCACCGCGATATTGCACATCGTCCTGTGGTTGGTGGCGCGACGACGTACCGACAGCTCGATCTGTCCCGATAAGCAAGAGGAACGGCTGCCATGCATGTCTCCAGCCAGCTTCGCCATGACCGAGCCACGGGGCATCGCCATGATCCCGGCGATGTTCTGAGCTCACTGGCGATGACCATGCGCTACGGCCACGGGCAGGAGATTTATACCCAGGATCGTCCGGCCGAGTACTGGTACCGCGTCGTCTCCGGCGCGGCGCGGCGCTTTACCGTTCAGGCCAACGGACGGCGGCAAATCGTGGATTTCCTGCTGCCCGGGGATTTCTTCGGCTTCGCATCCCGGAATGCACATCTCTTCGCCGTCGAGGCGATCGTGGAGGGCACGATCGTGGCCGTTTACCCGCGCGAGCGCGCCGAGGCACTTGCCGACGCCAACCCCCATCTCGGACGAGACATCCGGACCGTGACGGCGGCGGAAATCGCCCGCCTGCAGACGAGGATTCTCATCCTCGGGCGTATCGGCTCGCTGGGAAAGGTCAGTGCCTTCCTCCTCGAAATGGCGGAGCGCCTGTCCAGCAGAAGTCAGGCCAGCAGAAGCGGGGAGGAAATTCTCCTGCCGATGTCACGCTACGACATCGCCGACTATCTCACCCTGTCGGTCGAAACAGTAAGCCGCGCCCTGACCAGCCTCAAGCAGTGCGGCGCCATCAGGCTTGCGGGCACCCGCCGCATCAAGATCATCCATTATGACGCCCTTGAGGATAACGACGAATAGACAGAGCGCTCCACGAGGAGGGTGAAATGTCCGATGCGCTGCACGTCGTCTGCCCCCACTGCGACACGATCAACAGGGTTCCGCGTGCCCGGCTGGGCGCCGGCGGCAAATGCGGCGCCTGCCATCGGCCACTGTTCGAGGGGGCATCCCCTGCCCCTGGACGATCCGGGCCGCTTCGCCAAGCACGCCGAAGGGAGCGACATCCCGCTCCTGATCGACTTCTGGGCCGCCTGGTGCGGTCCGTGCCGCATGATGGCGCCGATCGTCGAGCAGGCGGCGCCGCGGCTTGAGCCGCATGTCCGGCTGGCAAAAATCGATACCGAGGCCGCTCCCGATCTCGCTGCGCGTTTCGCGGTGCGAAGCATTCCAACGCTCGCTCTGGTCCTGCGCGGCAGGGAAATCGCCCGGACAGCCGGTGTCATGCCTCTGCCCCAACTCGTCGCGTGGACGCGGCAACAGGCCGGAATAACGGCGGACTAGACCCGTGCCGGCAGGGGCGGCGGCAAGCAGGGCAGCAGGGCGCCGGGCGATTGCGGCACCGACGCGCGGGCGGATCGAACCTTATCCTCAAGCACCACCGCGTCCGGGGCCGCGTCCGGGGCCGCGTCCGGGGCCGCGCTCCGGGTCGGCATCGGCGCCATCCATCGGCGCTGCGCTTGCCCGTACGGCGACCAGGAGCGTCCGGCGAACTTCCTCCGGTTGGGCGTCGATCGCCTTGTACAGCAGCTTCATCTGCCGCCGCACGCCGTAGAGCTGGTCGAGCAGCGAGAGCACCAGTGGCAAGGCCTCATCGTCAATCGCCAGGTCACGCAACTCCGCGACCAGATGCACGCGTGCGACATCGATCTCATGAAAGACATAGGCACCGGGCCGCCCCTCCGGCCGGATCCAGCGGTTGTCGATCCATCGATCGAGTTCCGCCGCGTCGAGATTGGCGAAGGAGCGTCGCAACTCATTCAATGTGATCATCACGGTGTCATCCCCAGTTTGCGGCGCGGATCGAACGCATGTCCGGGCGCCCAATTCCGCAGGAATGCCTTGAGCTCGGCATCATCGGCACCGGGCCCGATCTCGATCTTCAACTTGACGTATTGATCGCCCGCCGGCCGGCCACCCCGTCCCGCCGGCACGCCCTTGCCGCGCAAACGCAGCACCCGACCGGTGTCCGAGCCGTCCGGCACCGTCATCGTCACCGGCCCGGTCCGTGTGGGTACGGTGATGGAACCGCCCAGGACCGCCTCCGAAAGCGTCACGGGGACCTCGACGTGAAGGTCGTTGCCGACGCGCTTGAAGAACGGATGGGGGGTGATCCGGACCTCGATCAGCGCATCGCCCGGCGGGCCGCCACCCAGGCCCGGATCACCCTGCCCCTTGAGCCGAAGCACCTTGCCATCCTCGATACCGGGAGGAACCGCAACGTCGAGCGTCTTTCCTTCCGGCAACTGCAGCCGCTGCGTCGTCCCATTGATCGCGTCGAGGAAGTCCACCGTCAGCGAATAGCGGCGGTCGGCACCGCGCAGCCGGATCTCCGGCCCGGCACCGCCACCGGCGGCCCGGGCGCGAAACCTGCCGCCAAAGAGGTTCTCGAACAGATCATTGAAATCATCCGCTTCCTCCTCATCACCGCCATGGTATCTGCCGCCGTTCCGCCCTTCGGCGAAGTCACGGTAATAGGAGTGGTCGGGCCGCCGCTCCGCGCCCGTGGCATCGATTTCGCCGCGGTCGTAGCGGCCGCGCTTGTCCGGGTCGGAGAGGAACTCGTGGGCCGATGCCACCGCCTTGAAGCGTTCCTCTGCCTGGCTGTCGCCGGGGTTCAGATCAGGATGGAATTTCTTGGCAAGCTTGCGGTAGGCGCGACGAAGGTCGTCGTCGCTCGCGTCCCGCTTCACCCCGAGCACCTCATAGGGGTCTTCCACGACGATGCCTCCAGCAACAGGAACGGATTGGCAAGCATTCGGGTCAAATGACACTCAAAGAGAGGCATATTCATCGAGCGATATCGGAACTCCAGTACAGAAGTATCGATACCCATACGAATATCCAAAAACATAGTGCCGGTACGCTCCGAACAAAATGACATTCGTCAATTTGACATCGGTCAACGTCATATCGCACCGATTGATGCATCTTGGGAGCGGCGTCGGTGCCCCGAACAGGAAGGCTCAGCGTATCCTGCGCGAGTACGGCGGCGAAGCCGTTCATGTGGATGAAATCGAGCGCGACAAACGTCTTGCGGACCTTCCCCGGCTTCGCTGCGCCCAGACCCCTGGCTCGGCGACGAGCCGTTTGCAAAGCCATAGGTCGAAGCAGGGATCGTCCCGGGTTGGAAAAATAAAGGAATGTTGACGCTCGTCAACGCGGCCGTCAGCCACCTCATCATAATCGATGCCATGCGGATAACGCTACGGAGACCATTGCCGTCTGCTTCAGCGAGGTGACCCATGTCTCAAGTTTTATCCCCGGGAACTCCGGCTCCTGATTTCACGCTCCATGTCACGCCCGACCAATGCTTGTCGCTTGCTGAATTTCGCGGCAAGCCGGTGATCCTGGCCTTCTACCCTGCCGATTGGAGCCCGGTCTGCGGCGACCAGATGGTGCTGTACAACCAGATCCGTCCCGAGTTTTTGAAGCATGGAGCCGAGGTGCTGGGCGTTTCCGTCGACGGCGCCTGGTGCCATCAGGCGTTCGCAAAAGCGCGCAACCTGCACTTCCCGCTGCTTGCCGATTTCGAACCCAAGGGCGCCGTTTCGAAGTCCTACGGAGCCTACCGGGAAGGCGACGGGGTCAGCGAACGCGCGCTGTTCGTGATCGACAAGGACGGCGTCATCTTCTGGAGCTATCGCTCGCCGCTCGCCGTCAATCCCGGTGCCGACGGCATCCTCGATGCGCTGGAGCGGTTGCCCAGCTAGACCGAATTCACAGTGGGGGCAACACGTCCTTCATGCCGAACGGACTGTCGCTCCGGGAGAACAGCCATGGCGGTATCGAAAATGCCGGTCACGTCGAGTGACCACGTCCAGGGAGACGCCCATGCCCCAATCACCCTGGTCGAATATGGCGATTACGAATGTCCGTATTGCGCGGCCGCGCACCCTCACGTCAAGCTCGTGCAGAATCGATACGGCCGGCAGCTCCGGTTCGTGTTCCGGCACTTTCCGCTGACGGAAATCCACCCCAATGCCCAAAGCGCGGCGGAGAGTGCGGAATTCGCAGGGGTGCATGGACGGTTCTGGGAGATGCACGACCTCCTCTTCGAAAATCACGAGCGCTTGGGCATCGAGTTTCTGTTCGCCGCGGTGCGGTCGTTGGGGCTGTCCGAAACCGAATTCCGCGACGCACTGGCCAAGGGGACATACACGTCCAAGATCCGCGACGACTTCCTCGGCGGCGTGCGCCACGGGGTGAACGGCACCCCGGCCTTCTTCATAAACGGTCGGCGCCACGATGGCGCGTTCGACTTCCCCCATCTTGCCGCAGCCATCGACAGCCAGCTTTAGGCTGCCGATTTTAGGCTGTTTGTCCCGAAGGCGCGACCGAGACAAAAGGCCGGAGCGCAGCCGCAGAACCCCGGCAAGGGCAGTTTGTGTTTCGCGCTGGCGCCGTGACCAGCCCTGCCGATATGGCCAAGGCGGTGAAAGAGGCGCGCAAAGCCAAGAAGGACTACGTGCCCGTCCAGCGCCGCCGTGAAGGCGGCACCCTGTTCGTGCCGCTGCCAGTCGTGAACGGACTGTGGAGAGGAAAATGACCATGCGGAACTCATTCCTGCCGTTGCTGTGCGCAACCGTGCCGCTGAGAGCCCATGCCTGTGCGCGACGTGGAGAGCGGCGGGATGTGGCGTCGGTGCTCCCGTCTCCAACCCACATGTTGGTCGGCCTCGTTGTCCTGTCGGAGGATGGGAGCCAGCCGGTGGGAACCGTCCACGACGTTGTGGTCGACACCAACAACCAGCCGGCCGAGATCATCGTCGCGAGCGGGTCGCCGACGAGCCCCGTGGTTCAACTCGTCGCCGTCAGCCCGGCGAACATGCGTTATGCGCCGGAACAGGCCGCCGTCGCCCTCGTCGACCTGAACCTGGAGCAATTCGCCGTCCTTTACCCAGGACGTTTGAGGATCGCGTGATTTCCGTGCGTTTCCCCGGACCGAGACCTGGTCGGAAATAACATCACCTTGGAAGGAGCTGCCATGCTGGAGGCGAACACGACGGCCCGGCCGAGCGATTCGAAGGGCTTCCGGAGGATGTTCGCGCCGGGCCGGCTGACGCTCGGCGTATTTTTTCCGATCGAAGCCTTCCAGCGCGACGAGCCGAGCATGCGCGATCAGGAACGCCTGGCCAAGCGGGCCGAGGAATTGGGCTTCGCCGCGCTCTGGGTGCGGGACGTGCCGTTGCGCGACCCGTCGTTCGGCGACATCGGGCAAATCTACGACCCCTGGGTCTATCTGGGATGGATCGCGGCGCAGACGCGCGATATCGCGCTCGCCACCGGTTCCATCGTCCTGCCCCTGCGCCACCCGCTGCACACGGCGAAGGCGGCCGCTTCGGTGGATCGGCTTTCCGGCGGTCGCCTCGTGCTCGGGGTCGCGTCCGGCGACCGACCGGTCGAATTCCCGGCATTCGGCGTCGACATGGACAGGCGGGGCGTCCTCTTCCGCGAAAACCTCGCCGTTCTGCGCACCGTGCTTGCCCAGAACTTCCCCCGCATCCAGTCCTCCTATGGCGTGATGCAGGGGACCGCCGACCTCGTGCCGAAGCCGGTCGGCGCGCTGCCGGTCCTGATCACCGGCACCAGCCGGCAGAGCCTGGATTGGATCGCCGGGCATGCCGACGGCTGGATCACTTATCCGCGATCCCTCGCGCAACAGGCGGAGCGCGCCGCGCACTGGCACGCCACCGCAGAAGCCGTGAGGCCGGGCGTCTTCACGCCGTTCGTACAATCGCTCTACATCGACCTGACCGCGGATCCCGACCACCCTGCCCAGCCGATCCATTTGGGGTTTCGCGGCGGCCGGAACGTCCTGCTCCAATTCCTCGACACGTCGCGCCGGGCGGGCGTGAACCACGTCATTCTCAACGTCAAATACGGCACGCGCGACGCGGCCGAGGTCATCGACGAGATCGGCCGTAACGTGCTCCCACATCTCGATGCCGCCCCGTGAGCGCCCCTCCGTGAGCATTGATCCGGCATTGATCGGGAGGGTCATGCCGATCTGTAGCCGAGATTGAGCTGGGCCGCGCGGTCAGGCCATCCAGGATGAAGCGCAGCCAGACCTCTTCGCCGCCGTTCTCCAAGCCATGGATGCGCGCTCGTCGTCCTGTGGTGATCGGGAGGTCGAATGGCTGCGTAATGCCGCAACCATTCGCCTTCACTCCAGCCTGACCACGCACTCCTCATCGACGCCCAATCTCGCGGCACGCGAAAAAAAGCGTTCGAACCTGGCCACACCCATCGCTGGCAGGGCTTTCACCGCCGGTCGGGCGGATCAACTGTACTTGAATTCCGGCAGCTTCTTGAGTTCGTCCTTCGACGCTCCCGGCAGCGTGATCTTCTTGCCGGTTTCGTCCAACTGCAGGTCGCTGAACGGGACGGCCACCAAGTGGGCGCCGATGCCGAGGAAGCCGCCGACCTCGATCACCGCGAAGAGCACCTTGTCCCGTCCGATGATGATGTCGTCGACGGAGCCGATCTTCTCGTTCTTCTCGTTCACGACCGACGTACCGGTCAGCTTGCTCGCACGGTAGCCCGCGGCGACGGCCTTCACGTCGACGACGACCAAGGCGACGGCCTGCGACAGCGCCGGCCAGGGGGTTTGGACGGCCAGGACGGCGGCGCCGAGCCCCGCTGCCGCCAGAATGCTCCGGAACGGTTTCATTGCTGCTCTCCCGAGTTTGTATGGACATTGGATGATACTGCCAGCGGCCGTCAGGCGGCCTGCTGCATGGTTCGGTTCCGCGCCTCGCCCATGAGGGCGGCTTGGATCTTGTCCTCCTGCTCCTTGGGCAGGGAGGTGCGCAGAACTTTCCCGCCATAGCGGCTGATCTCGGGCAGGACCTTGTCCAGCCTCGCCTCGCGGGCGAGGATGAACAGCGCCGAGGTGCCGGGTTCGAAGGCATCGCCGAGTTCGCGCATGAAACCATCATCGATGCCGATGTCGGTGAGCGCGCCCGCCAACGCACCGCTGGCCGCGCCGGCGGCAACTCCGAGCAGCGGGTTCAGGAACAGCATGCCGACCAGCAGGCCCCACAGGCTTCCGGAGGCGATGGATGCCGGCATGATGTTGTAGGTCTGGTTCAGCCGGACCTCGCCGTCCTTGGTCTTCGTCACGACGACCGCGTCTTCCAGATCGACCAGATACTCCTTCTGCAAACGCAGGAGCGTCGAACGGACCTCCTCCGCCTTGGATTCGTCGTCGTAGGCGATGACGATCAGGTCGCTCATGGCCTTCTCCCTTCCGATGATGGCATGTTCGACGCGCGGATGCGCGTCACCGGGTGCCCGCGCCGGCCTTGGACGCCGGTTCCTCCTGGGGTGCGTTGGCGGTGCGCATTTCGTCGGCGGCGCTTTTCAGCTTTTGTTCCGAGGCGCCCGGCTGACCGGCCCCCTTGACCTCGATGCGGCTCGTGCGCGGCTGAAGTTCCGTCGGCTTCGGCAGAGCGATCGTCAGCACGCCGTTCTCGAAATTGGCCTGAACCTGTCCGGCGTCGACCTTGAACGGCAGGCGGATGTTCCGGGCGAACGACCCGTAGGCGCGTTCCACGAGGTGGAAATTCTCCTGGCCCTCGTCGCGAACGACCCGCTTCTCTCCGCGGATCGTCAGCAAATCCTCGGTGGCCGTGACTTCGACGTCCTGCGGATCGACACCGGGAAGCTCGGCGCGAACCTTGATGTCGCTCTCGCTCTCGCTGATATCGATGCGCGGCGCCATGATCGCCGGCGTCTCTGCAGTTTGCACAAGCCCACCGCCGCCGCGGGCGACCTCACCAAGCAGACGGCCCATCTCACGCTGGAGCATCGAGAAGGGATCGGCGCCCGACCACGGAAACGGCGAGCTTGTGAAGAGCGATGGAAGTTGGGAACGCTGCGCCATGGCTGTCCTCCTTGACGTTGGTTTGTTTCTTTGAAATGAATGTTTCAAAGTTCCAAACGAATAAGCCCCATGCAGACCGTCAACGAATTCCGGTCGATCGCCGCCTTCCCGGCATACCATCCTTCCAATTCTTTGCACTTTGGATGGGACCGGCGAGTTCGTACTTGAGATTGTCGGTGTAATTCTTCGCGTTTATCTTCCTTTTCGGCGGCTCTTCCACCTGATAGCGCCAGCCGTGACGCTCGGCGAAGGACACGGCGCTGTCCAGATCCGGAAAGAAGAGCTGGATGTGGCTGAAGGGGTCGGCGCTCCCGGTCCAGCCCATGACCGGATCCGGAAACGGCGGGTCGGTCGGCTCGAACTCCAGCACCCACTGCTTGAGGCCGGGCCCCGATTGCGTAACGGAGGGGGACGGCTGGTGGATGTAGGCCATCGGCACGGCGGTCGTCGCCGGCAGCGACATGCCCGGCATGGTCGGTGGCTTTCGCCAGAGGTTGTGATCGCGTGGGGGTGGTTGTCCGAAAGCCATGCTCTGCCTCCGCCTTTTGCAGCCAGCCCTTGCGCTTGCTAGACAGTGTCGAAGATCGTGTCGAAGCGCGTCATGTCGTAAAACCTGGTCGAGGGCGGATCGGCCATGAGGTGGGCGATCCGTTGCCAGAGCTTCAGCACATCGGGCATGGCCGCCTCGGCGCTCCACACCGAGTCATGGATGGCGATGACCACGACCTCGTCGTCGTCCCCCTGAAGGGCGACCCAGTGCCTCAAACCCTTCAGGGCATGAATGTCGGCCTTCATCCCGTCCCGCAGCCGGAACCATTCGTCCCTGGTTCCCGGCCTCAAACGGAACCGCGTCATCCGGGCGTACATCCTGTCACTCCGCAGCGTTTCGAGACGGCTGCTCCATCGCCCCGTCACCGTGCTGCGGCGGCTCGATGAGCAGGCCCATTTCCGTGGCGGTGACCCGGATCGCATCGCCGTCGCGGACTTCGCCGCGCAGGATCATCTCGGCGAGCACATTCTGCAGTTCGCGCTGGATCACCCGCTTCAGGGGCCGGGCGCCGTACACCGGATCATAGCCGGCGTCGGCCAGCCAGAGCTTCGCCGCGTCGTCCACCTCCAGCGCGACCTTGCGGTCGTCGAGCAGCCGTTGCAGCCGCCGGAGCTGGATGTCGACGATGCCGCCCATGTCCTCGCGCGAGAGGCGGCGGAAAATCAGGACCTCGTCGAGCCGGTTCAGGAACTCGGGCCGGAACGCCGCCCGCACCGCCTCCATCACCTCGGCGCGCACCGTGTCGACGTCCTGGTTCTCCCCCAAGGTCGCCAGATACTCGCTGCCGAGGTTGGAGGTCATCACGATCAGCGTGTTGCGGAAGTCGGCCGTGCGCCCCTGCCCATCGGTCAGGCGCCCGTCGTCGAGCACCTGGAGCAGCACGTTGAAGACATCCGGGTGCGCCTTCTCCACCTCGTCGAACAGGACGACCTGATAGGGCCGGCGCCGCACCGCCTCGGTCAGGCTGCCGCCCTCCTCGTAGCCGACATAGCCCGGAGGGGCGCCGATCAGGCGGGCCACGGCGTGCTTCTCCATGAACTCCGACATGTCGATGCGCACCATCGCATGCTCATCGTCGAACAGGAATTCGGCCAGTGCCTTGGTCAGCTCGGTCTTGCCCACACCGGTTGGGCCCAGGAACAGGAAGGATCCCATCGGCCGGTTCGGATCCTGAAGGCCGGCACGGGCGCGGCGCACCGCGTTCGAGACCGCGACGATGGCCTCGTCCTGCCCGATGACACGCTGCCTCAGCGCGTCCTCCATGTGCAGAAGCTTCTCGCGCTCGCCCTCCAGCATCTTGTCGACCGGGATCCCGGTCCAGCGGGACACGACGGCGGCGATGTGTTCGGTGGTGACTGCCTCCTCGAGCATTTGCTGGTCGCCCTGCGCCTCGGCTTCCTTCAGCTTGCTTTCGAGATCGGGAACGATGCCGTAGGCGAGTTCGCCCGCGCGGGCCCAGTCGCCGCGCCGCTGCGCCTGCTCCAGTTCGATACGGGCCTGGTCGAGCCGCTCCTTCAGCGTCCGCGCGCCGGCGAGCTTCTCCTTCTCCGCCCGCCACTTCGCCGTGAGTTCGGCGGAATTCTGCTCCAGTTCGCCGAGCTCCTTCTCCAGCCTCTGCAGGCGCTCCCGCGAGGCCGGATCGCTCTCCTTCCTGAGCGCTTCGCGCTCGATCTTCATCTGCACGATGCGGCGGTCGAGCTCGTCGAGCTCCTCGGGCTTGGAATCGACCGCCATGCGAAGGCGCGAGGCCGCTTCGTCCATCAAATCGATGGCCTTGTCGGGGAGGAAACGGTCGGCGATGTAGCGATGCGACAGCGTCGCCGCGGCGACGATGGCGCCGTCGGTGATGCGCACGCCGTGGTGAACCTCGTACTTCTCCTTGATGCCGCGCAGGATGGAGATGGTGTCCTCCACCGAAGGCTCCCCGACGAAGACGGGCTGGAAGCGCCGGGCCAGGGCGGCGTCCTTCTCGATGTGCTTGCGGTACTCCTCCAGCGTGGTGGCGCCGACGCAGTGCAATTCGCCGCGGGCGAGCGCCGGCTTCAGCATGTTGGAGGCGTCCATCGCCCCCTCCGCCCCGCCCGCTCCCACCAGCGTGTGCAGTTCGTCGATGAAGAGGATGACCCCTTCCCGGCCCGAGGTGACTTCCGACAGGACCGCCTTCAGCCGCTCCTCGAACTCGCCACGATACTTGGCCCCGGCCAGCAGGGAACCGAGGTCGAGCGACAGCAGCTTTTTGTCCTTCAGGCTCTCGGGCACGTCGCCCTTGACGATGCGCTGCGCCAAGCCTTCGACGATGGCGGTCTTGCCGACGCCCGGCTCGCCGATCAGCACGGGGTTGTTCTTGGTGCGGCGTGCGAGAACCTGGATCGTGCGGCGGATCTCCTCGTCGCGGCCGATGACGGGATCGAGCTTGCCGTCGCGCGCCACGGCCGTGAGGTCGCGCGTGTACTTCTTCAGAGCGTCGTACCCGTCCTCGGCCGATGCCGTATCGGCGCTGCGGCCCTTGCGGATATCCTCGATGGCCTTGTTGAGGCCCTGGGCGTTGACCCCCGCCGCGGCCAGCGCCTTCGCGGCCGGCGTGCCCGCCGCGGCGGCCAGCGCCAGCAGCAGCCGCTCCACGGTGACGAAGCTGTCGCCCGCTTTCTGCGCCAGCTGCTCGGCGGCCTCGAAGACGCGCGCCAGCTCCGGCGCCATGTAGACCTGCCCGGCGCCGGCCCCTTCGACGCGCGGCAGCGTGCCGAGCGCGGCGTCGACGGCTGAAAGCGCTGCCTTCGGGTCGCCTCCGGCCGCGCGTATGAGGTTCGCGCAAAGCCCCTCCGAATCCTCCAGCAACAGCTTGAGCAGATGCTCCGGCGTCAGCCGCTGATGGCCGCGGCTCACCGCGAGCGTCTGTGCCGACTGGAGGAAACCTTTCGCCCGATCCGTGTATTTTTCGAGGTCCATGGCTGCGGTGCTCCTTTCCCGTGGCACTCAGCCGCGCTGCCGGTTCTGGTCGTCCACTTCCTCGAACTCCGCGTCGACGACGCCTTCGTTCCCGCCCCCGGACGGACCGGCATTGGCGGCGGCGGCCTGTTCCGCCGCGGCACGCGTGCCGGTGTCGGCGGCTGCACGGTGGATCGTCTCGCCGAAGCGCGTGAGCGCCTGCGAGAGCGTGTCGATCCGCTGCCGGATGCGGTCGATGTCGTCGCCACTGACCGCCTCGCGCAGGGCGTTCAGGGCGTCTTCCACCGGCTTGCGTTCCGTCTCGCCCACTTGGCTGCCATGCTCCTGCAACTGCTTCTCGGCCGTGTAGATCGCGGCGTCCGCCTGGTTGCGGACGTCGACCAGCTCGCGCCGCCTCTTGTCCTCCTCGGCGTGCGCCTCGGCATCCTTGACCATCCTCTGGATGTCGGCCTCCGACAGACCGCCCGAGGCCTCGATGCGGATCTGCTGCTCCTTGCCGGTCGCCTTGTCCTTCGCCGTAACGCTGACGATGCCGTTGGCGTCGATGTCGAAGGTCACCTCGATCTGCGGCATGCCGCGCGGGGCCGGCGGGATGCCGACCAGGTCGAACTGGCCGAGCAGCTTGTTGTCCGCCGCCATCTCGCGCTCGCCCTGGAACACGCGGATGGTCACCGCGGTCTGGTTGTCCTCGGCGGTCGAAAAGACTTGGCTCTTCTTGGTCGGGATGGTCGTGTTGCGGTCGATGAGCTTCGTCATCACGCCGCCCAGCGTTTCCAGGCCGAGCGACAGCGGCGTGACGTCGAGCAGCAGGACGTCCTTCACCTCGCCTTGGAGCACGCCCGCCTGGATGGCGGCGCCGATGGCGACGACTTCGTCCGGGTTGACGCCCTTGTGCGGCTCCTTGCCGAAGAACTCCTTGACGACCTCCTGCACCTTCGGCATGCGGGTCATGCCGCCGACCAGGATCACCTCGGCGATGTCCGCGGCCTTGAGGCCGGCATCCTTGAGCGCCGCCTTGCAGGGTTCGATGGTGCGCTGCACGAGATCGTCGACCAGGGCTTCCAGCTTGGCGCGGGTGAGCTTGACGTTGAGGTGCTTGGGGCCATGCTGATCGGCGGTGATGAAGGGCAGATTGACGTCGGTCTGCACCGTCGAACTGAGCTCGATCTTCGCCTTCTCTGCGGCTTCCTTGAAGCGCTGGAGCGCCAGCCGATCGTTGCGCAGGTCGATGCCCTGCTCCTTTTTGAACTCGTCGGCCAGATAGTCGATGATGCGCTTGTCGAAATCCTCGCCGCCGAGGAAGGTGTCGCCGTTGGTGGCCCTGACCTCGAAGACGCCCTCGCCGATGTCCAGAATGGAAATGTCGAAGGTACCGCCGCCCAGATCGTACACCGCGACCTTGCCCTGGCCCTTCTTCTCCAGGCCGTAGGTCAGCGCGGCGGCGGTCGGTTCGTTGATGATGCGCAGCACCTCGAGCCCGGCGATCCGGCCGGCGTCCTTGGTCGCCTGTCGTTGGCTGTCGTTGAAGTAGGCGGGCACCGTGATGACCGCCTGGGTTGCCTTCTCGCCGAGGTAGGCTTCCGCGGTCTCCTTCATCTTCGTCAGGATGAAGGCGCTGATCTGGCTCGGGCTGTACCTCTTGCCCTGCGCCTCGACCCAGGCGTCGCCGTTGTCGCCCCGCATGATCTTGTAGGGGACGAGGGCCTTGTCCTTCTCCGTGATCGGGTCGTCGTAGCGGCGGCCGATCAGGCGCTTGATCGCGAAGATGGTGTTCTCGGGGTTGGTGACCGCCTGCCGCTTCGCCGGCGTCCCGACGAGGACTTCGCCGTCCCTGCCGAACGCCACGATGGACGGCGTGGTCCGCATCCCCTCGGCGTTCTCGATGACCTTGGCTTGGCCGCCCTCCATGACGGCGACGCACGAGTTCGTGGTGCCGAGATCGATTCCGATGACTTTTGCCATGTCGCCCTCCGGCGTGTTTGTCTCGGTTGTCAGAAACCCATACCGCCCAGGCCGGTATGTCGATCGGATGGCGCGGTACCGTTCCCGGCGACACCGACCAGTGCGGGGCGCAACAGACGCTCATGCTGGGCGTAGCCGGGTTGCAGGACCTGCGCCACGGTGCCAGCCGGCAGCCTGCTGTCCTCCACTTCGAACATCGCCTGATGGCGATGGGGATCGAACGGCTCGCCGGGAACCGGATCGATCCGGAGGATGCCGTGCTTCGCAAAGGCGTCGAGCAGCGCCTTCTCGGTCGCGATGAGGCCGGCCATGAGGTTCTGGACCCACGATTCGGCCGCGGCGAACTCCACCGGCACGCTCTCGATGGCGCGTCGGAGGTTGTCGGCCGACGGAAGCAAGTCCCGCGCGAACCCCGAGGCGGCGAACCGCACCGCGTCCTCACGTTCCCGCTCGGCCCGGCGCCGCATGTTTTCCTGCTCCGCCAGCGCGCGCAGAAACCGGTCCTTGAGGTGGGAAGCCTCGCCTTCGGGCCGCGGGACGGCATCATCGCCGTCCCCAACGTTGCCGTCCCTGTTTCTGCCGGTGCCTTCGGCTTCGGGAATGGCGGCTTCGGGAATGGCCCCCCGTTCGCCACGAACGGGCGTCCAGGCCGGTGGATCGCTCGCGGGGAAGGACTCGGCGGACGCCTCGTCAACACGGTCCACGGGAGGATCGCCCGGCATGGCATCGGTGCGTCTCGGGTTAGGGATCATGGGTGCGTCACCTCGGCCGGCTATGGAATGGGTACGGGTGGTAGGGATCGGTCCTCTCTCAGGCTCCCTGCGGTACTGCTCCCCGCGGCTCGTTCCGGTGCCCTCTGAGCCGGAACGCCAACACGATCAGTGCACCGCCGAAGACGAGCGCGTAGGCGCCGAGCCACCACGTCATGACCACCGCCCCCTCGACCGGTGCCACGAACAGCAGGATGCCCCAGACGATGGACACCAGACCGCCGAACCCCAGCCACCACTTGCCATGCGACGTCCGCAGGCGGACGGCGGCGGCGATCATCATCACACCCGAAACGACCGCCCAGGCGCCGCCGAGCCAGACGAAGGCAAGAACGGTTGCAATCGGCGCGACGACGGCGACCAGCCCAGCCACGAGGTCGATCACCCCTTCGAGGATAAAGGGCCACCATCGCTCGTGACGGGTGGCCGCGCGCACGCCGGCGACGATGGCGAACACGCCGTCGACCAGCATGTAGGCGGCGAAAAGCAGAACGAGGGACGCGATCGTGGCGCCCGGAAGCAGCAGTGCGATCAAGCCGAACAGGACGGCGCATACGCCGCGCAATGCCATTGCCCACCAGTTCCGGGCCAGCATGGCGCTCATTGCCCCGGACTTCGCGGACCCGGAATCGGGAAAGGCGGTTTCTGCGCCGAAAGTCGTGCCCATCGCAGCTTCCTCTCACGGAATGATGACGATCCGGTTCCCAATCTTGGTAATGCCGGCTTGGTGACGCCAGGTGCCGCCCGGACGGCACCGACATGGTCGAAGGCTCCCGTATCGGCGGTCGGGAGGGCAGATGCGGGACGGATTATGCCTCTGCATCATTTTGCCGCCTTGACGGTCATCAACTTTCTGTCGTTCGCCGTCGACCATCCGGACGATTTTCTCGGTCTTGGAATAGCCCCCCACATGGCGCGTTCTGGAACGCCCGATGTGCCCGACATCTTGAGAGCAGAGTGGCGAGGGCCCGTGAACCGGGGCAGGCCGGTGACTTGGTCAGGCAACAGGCCGAGAAAACCTGCAGCAGCGAGCGGGAATGGAGCCGCGCTACGGAATCTCCCTCAGGAAACGTCCGGGTGGATGGACGGTGGACTGCACGACACTCTCCCTCTCGACCATGCGGCTTCAGGTCGGGAGAGCGAAATGAGAGCAGTTGTCTATAACGGACCGCGGGATGTCGCGGTACAGGACGTGCCCGATGCGCGGATCGAGAGACCGACCGACGTCCTGGTGCGGATCACGAGCACCAACATCTGCGGCTCCGACCTGCACATGTACGAGGGCCGGACCGACTTCCCGAAGGGCGGCGTGTTCGGGCACGAGAACCTCGGGCAGGTGGCCGAAGTGGGGGACGCGGTCGATCGGGTGAAGGTCGGGGACTGGGTCGCCATCCCTTTCAACATCGGCTGTGGATTCTGCAGGAACTGCGAGCGCGGCTTGAGCGCGTTCTGCCTGACCACGGCGGATCGAAGCGTCATGCCGAACATGGCCGGCGCCGCGTACGGCTTCGCCGACATGGGACCGTATCGGGGCGGCCAAGCCGACCTTCTGCGCGTTCCCTACGGCGACTACAATTGCCTGAGGCTGCCGCCGGACGCGGAGGAGCGGCAGAACGACTATGTGATGCTGGCCGACATCTTTCCGACCGGCTGGCACGTCACCGAACTCGCGGGACTGCGTCCCGGCGAGTCGGTGGTCATCTACGGGGCCGGGCCGGTCGGCCTCATGGCTGCCCACGCGGCGATGATCAAGGGTGCCTGCATGGTCATGGTCGTCGACCGTCACCCCGACCGCCTGCGCCTTGCAGGCTCGATCGGGGCTCTGCCCATCGACGATTCCAAGGGCTCCGCGGTGGACCAGGTCCTTGAGTTGACCAACGGCATCGGCGCCGACCGCGGCTGCGAGTGCGTCGGCTACTAGGCGCACGACCCGGAGGGCCACGAGCACCCCAACATGACCATGAACGACCTGGTCAGGTCGGTTAAGTTCACCGGCGGCATCGGCGTCGTCGGCGTCTACACCCCGGAGGACCCGGCCCCCCAGGACCCGCTCTACAAGCAGGGCGAGATCGTTTTCGACTACGGCCTCCTGTGGTTCAAGGGGCAGACCATCGGCACCGGCCAATGCAATGTGAAGGCATATAACCGGCAGCTGCGCGACCTCATCTCGACCGGCCGGGCGAAGCCGTCCTTCATCGTCTCTCATGAGTTGCCGCTGCGCGAGGCGCCGAACGCCTACCAGCACTTCGACGCGCGCGACGATGGCTGGACCAAAGTGGTCCTCAAGCCCGCCGCCTAACCGGCCGGGCCAAGCGGGCAGCCGCTCACCCAACCTGTCCGCCATCCCGCCGGATGGGGTCCAAGCAGGATTTCCGAACTCCGCCTACGGATGGGCGGGCTCGGAAACCCTGCCAAACCTGCTTAGCGTGAGGAGACGTCATGCCGATTTATGACTATGCCTGCGAAGCTTGCGGGCCCTTCACGGCGATGCGGCCCATGGCACAGTTCCGCGATCCATGCGCCTGCCCGGAATGCGGTGCCGCGGCACCACGAACGATCCTCAATGCACCGGCCATTGCCGGCGGCAACCCAGGCAGCCGCATTGCCCACGCCGCAACCGGCCCGAACGGGGCCCCCCAGCATCGGGCTGCGGCTGCGCATCCAGCCGGTTGCGGCTGTTGCGCGCGCCGCTTGCCGCTGCCGGGCGCTCTGTCCGCAGGCGGACGGGTATTCACGTCGCACGGGCCGGTCCGACGCAGCGGACAGTAGCCAGGGGAAGACTGTCGATGGCAGGCGGCAGCATGGCTGTGCAACCGCGGTTGGGTTGATCTGCCCGAGATCTTGACGATTATAGAGAACGATCCTGCTTGTTGAAACACGCCAACGCCGTTGACATGAGTTCCCTCGTTTCTGCATTCGAGTACGGCATGACATTCTGGGCCGCCTTGACCGGCGTAATGGTGGGGGTGTGCCTGTCCGTGGCATTCGGGTGGACGCTGGCCCGTCTTTCGAACAGGCGACATGAAGCGATGCGGCATGCGCGCGCCATGCAAGCCGTCTCCTCGGCGGAACGGCGATCTGCTGCGATTCTCGAAAGCACGACCGACAGTGTCTATGAGGTGGATCGTGACTGGCGCATCACCTTCATCAACAGGCGCGCACGCCACCTTCTGGCGCAAGGGCGGGATTTGACCGGTCGCATTCTGTGGGAGGAGTTTCCGGACGCACGCGACACACCGTTGTGGGGCAACTACCAGCGCGCCATGACCGAGCAGGTTCCGGTCGAGTTCGAGGTGTTCTATCCGCCGCTTGGCGGTTGGTACGCGGTGCGTGCGTTCCCATCCTCCGCGGGGCTGGCGGTGTATTTTCAGGACGTCACCGAACGTAGGCGATTGACCGAGGAACTGCGCGGCCACGAGGCGCTGCTCGACCGCGTGCTGGAAACCTTGCCGGTGGGTGTGATCATCCTGGAGGCCGATGGGATGATCCGCCGCGCCAACCCGGCCGCGCAACAGATCTGGGGCGGCCTGCTCGCCATCGGCATCGATGATTTCGAACAGTACCGGGGTTGGCGGGACAATACGGGCGAGCGCATCGGGGCCCACGATTGGGCCGCCGCCCGGGCCATCATGCATGGCGAGACGGTGCTCGACGAGGTGATCGCCATCGAAGCCTTCAACGGTCGCCGCAAAACCATTCTCAATTCCGCTCTGCCGGTCTGTGACGCGAGGGGAGCCATCATCGGCGCCGTTTCGGTGATGGAGGACGTCACCGAGCGTTTCCAGGCCGACCAGGCGTTGCGCCGGGCGAAGGCGGAGGCCGACCAGGCACTTCTTTCCAAATCCAGGTTCCTGGCCGCAGCCAGCCACGACCTGCGCCAGCCCATGCAATCGCTCTTCCTGTTCTCGGCGGCACTGGCGCCGTACGTTGCCGACGACCGGGGGCGGCACGCCCTGGCGCTGCTCGACCGCGGGCTGGAGACGCTCAAGGCCCTGCTCGACAGCCTGCTCGACGTGTCCCGCCTGGACTCCGGCGTGATCGAGCCGCAGGTTGGCGACGCACCGCTCGGCCCGATTCTCGATGACATCGCGGCGGCCTACGCGCCGGTGGCCCAGGCCAAGGGTGTGGCGTTCGAGATCGAGCAGTCGTGCTGCCTGGTCGTCCACACCGATCCGATGCTGCTCGGTCGCATGATCCGCAACATGGTCGAAAATGCCGTGCGCTACACCGATCACGGAAGCGTCCGCATCGAATGCGCCGTCATCGGCGGTTCAGTCCGCATCGAGGTGAGCGACACCGGGATCGGCATCCCGCCCGGGCATCTGGAGCGCATCTTCGACGAGTTTCATCAAGTCGGCAACCCCGAGCGCGACCGCAGCCAAGGCCTGGGCCTCGGCTTGGCGATCGTTCGGCGCCTGTCGCTGATCCTCGCCCTACCGGTCCATGTGACGTCGGAACTCGGTCGGGGCTCGAATTTCTCCATCGACGTGCCCCTCGGCCAAGGCGACATGGAGCCCTTGGAATCGCCCTGTGCTCCGGGACCGGCTCACGCTCCAGGTCTGCTCGCCCTCGTCGTCGACGACGATGCCCTGGTGCTGATGGGACTGCAGGCCATACTGCAAAACTGGACCTACGACGTGATCACCGCCACGTCCGGCGACGAGGCGGTGGAGCGCGTGCGGAGTGCCGGCCGGCTGCCGGATATCGTCATTGCCGATTACCGGCTGCGCAACGGCGAGGTCGGACCTCAGGTCATCCAGCGTCTTCGCGACGTTGCCGGAGTGTCCGCCCCGGGGATCATTCTCACCGGCGAGACCGGCCCCGAACACGAGGAGGAAGCCGCCCTCCACGGTTTCGAACTCGTGCACAAGCCGTTGACCCCAAAGCAGTTGCATGATGCTTTGGAGCGAACACTGCACGGGACGCGATAGCATGGCGGCGCTCTTCCGGCCCGCTATTCGGCGACATGCAAACGGGACCGGGAATCGTTCGGGCCGTGCTCAGAGTGGAGACCGCCGATTGCCGTGTCGATCTCCTCGATGCTCTAAGCCATCGAGGGAGCCAGGTTCGTGATATGATGGTCCCACCGCATTCGGCAGGAGATGTAGGCCTCGGCACCGGCCTGCCCGTCGGCCAGCTGAACAGGAAAAGTGGCCGCATGGGGCTGGTTTGCGGGGTGAAGTCGCCTGCCCCGACGAGGGCCATGCTGGTCCCCCCGGCATACATCGCGGTGACGAGGTCGGTGGGGATTTCGCCGTCGGTCGCGCGGACGGAGGTGCCGAGTTCCGGGTGCATGATCAACGCCCCCCGAGCGTCAGCCCGAGAGCCCAGACCCCGACCAGCAGCACGAGGATGACCGGATCGCAGAAGGACAGAACGCTTCCTTGTCTGTAACCGGGCGTAGAGCACGGTCAGAAAGACATCGAGCAGGATGATCAGGATCAGCACCATCCCAAGGCCCTGCTCCAGTCTCCCCATCATGGCAGCCCCCCGTCATCGCGGCTGGCCCGCCGGAGTCATTGGGGCCGCCCGGCCGGGCCGGACTCCTTACCGTCCGCTCCCTCCCCGTCCCGTCCAGGCTCGATGCGCCACAGCTGCGTCTCGAGGCGCGGGCCGGTCTCGGGTTTGAACCAGCTCATGTCCTGAATGCGGGAACTGGTGACGTAGATGGTCCCGTCCGGTCCCTCCGAGAAGGTATCGGGCCAGCGCAGCCGTTTGTCCTGTACGAGGGTGGCGATGCGATCCCCGTCGCGGACCTTCACCGCATCCTGCTCGATCGCGCTCAGATAAAGCCGCCCCTGCCCGTCGATCCAAAGACCGTCCGTCGGCTCGGTTTCGTCGGCCCGCTCCACGCGGGCTTCAAGCTCCTTCTCGGACAGGCGCGGATTTTCCAAGGCATCCGTCCTGATGCGATAGAGAGTCCGGCCGGTCAGCGCCTTCCAATAGAGCGTGCGCCCATCGGGAGAGAGCGCGATGCTGTCGGCGGCAAATTCGACCCCGCGCCCGTCGGGCCGGCGCAACTCCCGCCCATCGGTCTTCACCACCACATCCTTTTCCGGCTGGGTGCTCGGGTGGCCGCTAAGGACGCGTCGAGCCGTGCCGCTCTGCAGGTCCACGACCACGAGAGCCCCCTTGGCCCCGGCATCGGTCAGGTAGGCGTGCCGGCCATCCGGCGAAATCCGCACATCGTTCAGGTAGCTGCCCTGAGGGGCGACCGTCTCGTCGAAGCGGATCACCTGTGCAACCTTGTTCGTCTTCAGGTCGATCCTGACGAGCTTGGGCCCGCCCTGCACGACTTGTGCGGTGGCGGGCGCGGCCGGATCGACGACCCAGAGATTGCCGTGCGCATCGGCCACGACGCTCTGGACGCACACGAAGTGATCCCCCGCCGACATCTGGTTCTTCCTGGCATTGCGCCAGGAATTCCAGGCGTCGTCCGGGTAGGGCCTGATGTGGCCGTCGCGCGTCACCTCGGCGACCGAGACCGGTGCATCCTCCGTCCAGCGCGGAAAGTTGACGAAGATGCGCCCATCCTTAGAAACGGTCACTCCTGTCACCTGATGTTCGAAGCTGGCGACCTGCTGCAGATGCGCCGCCCCCTGGAAGGGTGCGGCACTCTGCTGCGCCGTGGATGTGCAGGCGGATGTGCCGGCCAGGAGCGCTCCGAAAAGCAGGGGCACCGTTGCGAGCCGTTGCATGTTCATTTCCATTGTATGACCATGATCCTGTGGGATGCGGCGTCCGTCTCACGGCGTGAACGCCGCTCGGATACAGCCGCATCGGCGACTGTTCAGTGCGGCCGTGTTTTCTCCTGCGCCTTCTCCTGAGGGGCACGGTCGGACACCGCTGCGAGGGGTGGAACGGCCCGCATGTCCGCAGGCACCTTGAAATCCCTGGCTGCGCCGCGCGCCGCCTGGACACCCTGCGGAAAGCCTGTCCGGTCCCTGTAGGAGCGTAGCCGGCCGGAGGGGCGGCTGTGGCGGGCCGTAACCCCTTGCGCGCCGATGATGTCGAGCAGCGTCACCCCCAGCACCGCCGCAAGAGCGATCCCGACATTGTCGCGCTTGGGATTGTCATGCCGCATGGCCGTCATCAGGGTGGCGATGTCGAGCCCGTCCCCGGCCACCCGGCTCCACAATCCGAGATGCTTGTCGGGCGAGAGCGAGACGATGCCGTGCCCGAGCTCGCGGACGCCATAGGCCCGCACCAGGGCTTCCTTGCCTTCCATGCCAAGCGCCCGGGTGATGCGCTTCGCAGCAAACAGCTCCGCCAGGCCAAGCCCGATGCTGTACCAGCCGAGTGCCCTGGCCATGCGGTCGGCCGCTCCCAGCGAACTGGGGCCGGAGTGGAGGACCTTCGGGTCGCCCTTGGACCGGGCGATGTTCGAGATGTTGTACGTCACGTCTTCTCTCCCCGGTCTTTAGGGTTTCAGGACGACCTTGATGCAGCTGTCCTGCTTGTCGCGGAACACCTTGTACATCTCGGGCCCCTCTTCGAGGCTCACGCTGTGGGTGATGACGAACGACGGATCGATCTGCCCCTCCTCGATGCGGCGCAGAAGATCGTCGGTCCAGCGGTTGACGTGCGTCTGGCCCGTCCGGATGGTCAGCCCCTTGTTCATCAGCTGGCCCATCGGGATCTTGTCGACCAACCCACCATAGACACCCGGGATCGAAATCACCCCGGCCGGGCGGCAGACGTAGATCATCTCGCGAAGGACGTGCGGCCGGTCGCTTTCAGCTCCCAGCATCTGCTTGGCGCGGTCGTAGACCGTATCCGGCATGGAGGGCGAGACATGGGCTTCCATCCCGATGGCGTCGATGCACTTCTCCGGGCCCAGTCCGCCGGTGAGTTCGTTCAGGCGCTCGACCACGCTTTCCTCGTCGAAGTTGATGGTGATGGCGCCGCCGGCTTCCGCCATTTCCAGGCGCTCCGGCAAATGATCGATGGCGACCACCTGCTTGGCGCCGAGGAGGACGGCGCTGCGGATCGCCATCTGACCGACGGGACCGCAGCCCCAGATCGCAACGGTGTCGGTCGGTTGGATGTCGCACTGAACGGCGGCCTGCCAGCCGGTCGGGAAGATGTCACCGAGGAAGAGAACCTTCTCGTCCGGGATTCCATCCGGCACCTTGATGTGCGTCGCGTCGGCGAAGGGAACGCGGAGATATTCCGCCTGTCCGCCGGGATAGCCGCCGGTCAGATGCGTGTAGCCGAACAGGCCCGCGGTCGGGTGGCCGAAGACCTTGTCGGCAAGATACTTCTTGCGGTTGGTGGCCTCGCACACCGAGAAATTGCCGCGCTTGCACTGGTCGCACTGGCCGCAGATGATCGTGAACGGAACCACGACCCGGTCGCCGACCTTGAGCCTGTGCTTGGCCTCCGGCCCGACCTCGACGACTTCTCCCATCATCTCATGTCCCATGATGTCGCCGGGCAGCATCGCCGGGATGAAGTTGTGGAACAGGTGCAGGTCCGAGCCGCAGATGGCGCAGCTCGTCACCTTGACGATGGCATCGCGCGGCTGCTCGATTTCGGGGTCGGTGACGGTATCGCAGCGGATGTCTTCCTTGCCGTGCCAAACCAAGGCTCGCATGCTTTCCTCCTTATCCTGCCAAGGTGCAGAGGCCTGCGCTTCCGGAAATGCTCTGGACCGAAGGGCAGTTCTCCGTGGGGGGTGGTCTGTCGGATTGCAAACCCTCAAACCTGAGCAGGCCTGACCACGTTCCTAGGGATGGTTCCTCAGGGAACCTCCGCGCCGGTGGCCCCAACCTCCATTGGTTGGGCAGGCGCTCGTATTCAGCGATGGAACCGAGCATCTGCAACATCAGCCTGCTTTATAGGCTGGCGGTGTCAACCAGGCTGGTCAGTCAGCGGATATGGCCGCAGTAGCCGCACAGGTCACCGTCGCCTTGCGGGAGGCGATTCGGACGGAAGGGCAGGTACAGACCGTTGAACAGCGGCAGATGGAAGCCGAACTGAGGAAGGTGCGCCGGGATCCCGCTGGGCTCGACGCGGCCGCGCGGCGGGGCCGGCTGACCGATCGACTGCACCGGTTGATGGTCGAGCTGGAGGGCCACTTGGTGGCGTTGTTCAGCCTCGGGCTGAGCCCAAACGCAGCGAAGGCCGGCGCTGCGGGAGCGGCCGGCCTTCGGGAACAGGTGCGTTCGGTAACGGTGGTTGCGGGGGCAGGATTTGAACCTGCGGCCTTCAGGTTATGAGCCTGACGAGCTACCGGGCTGCTCCACCCCGCGGATGTCTCATTGTCGGATGACGGATAGCGAAGATGCAAGCGTGCGTTTTTGTTTGTGAGCGTCTCTTGTGCCTGAGCGACCTGGCGGCGACCTACTCTCCCACGTCTTAAGACGCAGTACCATTGGCGCGGAGGCTTTTCACGGCCGAGTTCGGG
>Ga0206116_1000272_pt1 | contig 69712 bp, 62 predicted proteins | sample 3A1Ametagenome_FD_178000 | JGI IMG/M metagenome (GOLD analysis project Ga0206116, IMG submission 178000) | Enriched microbial communities from leaf-cutter ant dump, University of Wisconsin, Madison, United States - 3A1A | ecosystem: Environmental > Terrestrial > Nest > Insects nest > Nest dump...
CGTCGCCGCCGCCGCGGATCCCGGCCTGTCGGGCTTCGTCTCGGCCGAGCTGTCGAAGTCGGAGCGTCCGGAGCTGACCTCCGCCCGCATCGTGATTTCCGGCGGTCGCGGCATGCAGTCGGGCGAGAATTTCCACCTGCTGGAGGCCATCGCCGACAAGCTGGGGGCCGCCGTGGGTGCCTCACGTGCCGCCGTCGATGCCGGCTTCGTGCCGAACGACTATCAGGTCGGCCAGACCGGCAAGATCGTGGCGCCGGACCTCTATGTCGCCGTCGGCATTTCGGGTGCGATCCAGCATCTGGCCGGCATGAAGGACAGCAAGGTGATCGTCGCCATCAACAAGGACGAGGAGGCGCCGATCTTCCAGGTCGCCGACTACGGCTTGGTCGCCGACCTGTTCAAGGCCCTGCCGGAGCTGCAGCAGGCGCTGTGACGGGTTCAGAAGTACGCGCCGGAGATCGAGACGCGGCTTCGCTGGCGTTGGCACTGCCCACGGTCAACCAGCTGGCGGGTCGACGAGACCGACGTGAAGGTCGCCGGCAAGTGGGCCTACCTGTACCGGGCCGTCGACAAGCATGGCAACACCATCGACTTCTCCCTTTCGCCCAGGCGGAATACCGCAGCAGCCAAGCGTTTCCTCGGCAAGGCGCTGAACGGCCTGAAGGATTGGGAGACGCCGACGGTCATCGACACCGACAGGGCGCCCACCTATGGGCCAGCCCTAGCGGAACTGAAGGCCGGGGGCAAATGTCCCGAGGAGACGAAACATCGGCAGCTCAAGGACCTCACCACTGTCGTCGAGGCCGACCACGGCAAGTTGAAGCAGCTGAGTCGGCCGGTGCGGGGCTTCAAGACCCTGAAGACGGCTTATGCGACGATCGGGGGGTTCGAGGCGATGCGTGCGCTCCGCCAAGGGCAGGCGGCCGCCTTCAACCTGACCCGCGACATGCAGGGCGAGGCCCGCCTCGTCGAACGCGCCTTCAACGTTGGACCCGGCGCGCTCGCCGAAGCCGTTCAGCTCGTCAACCGGCAGCTCGAACTCAAGGCCGCATAGCCTCCGACAATCATGCCGGTCGTCATCTTCACGCGCCTACAGGAAGAGTTTGCAACAGAGCCTCGACGGGGGGCTCGGGTCTGTCGTGAAGGTTTTCGAGGACCACACCCGATTCTTGAAGTTTTTTGCAGGATCGTGAAGATTTCCACAGGCGGCCGGCCGGCCGCGAAGCCTTTTGCGATCCCAGGACCCCAACATGCCAGACAGCTTGCGCGAAGGCGAGCGCTACACCGGCCTCATGGGTCTCGTCGCCCGCTTCGACCTGCCGGTGCCCAAGCCGAGCGTCATCTCCATCGTCGGCAGCGGTCAGCGGCGGCAGGTCATCGAGGCGCACCGCACCATCGAGCGCTACCTGGCGTCCTACGATTATGGCGACACGCCGGAGATGGACCTGAAGTTCGCCCTCCGCTACGAGCCGATGGACCTCGCGATCCTGCGGCTGGCCTTCGAACGCATGGCGGCGGCGGGCCTCGAGGCGTGGATCCGCAGCGAACCGAACGGGACCTTCGCCCGGCGCGCCTGGTTCTTCCGCGAGTGGCTCACCGGCGTGCAGCTCGATCTCCCCGACGCCGGCGCCGTCGGCTATACGCCGGCGCTGTCGCCGGACAAGCACATCGTGCTGCCGGGCGAGCCGTCGCGGCGCCACCGCGTCACCGACAACCTGCTCGGCACTCCCGCCCTCTGCCCGGTGATCCGCCGGACGCCGCAGATCGAGACGCTGCTCCGGTCGGGCATCCGGGAGGAGGCCGCAGCTCTGGTCCGCGGCTGCGACCCGCAGATCCTGGCCCGCGCGATCACCTATCTCTACACCAAGGAGACCAAGGAGACCTTCGCCATCGAGGGGGAGACCGCGAGCGGCACGAAGGCGGAGCGCTTCATCGCGGCATTGCGGTCGGTCCGCGACTTCGATCCGGCCAGCGAACGGGACCAGACCCGGCTGCAGAACGTCATCGTCGACCGCCGCTATGCGGCGCACGGGTGGCGCGACTTCCAGAACTTCGTCGGCGAATCCGCGACGGGACACCGGGAGATCGTCCATTTCATCTGCCCTAAGCCCGACGACGTGCGCTCCCTCATGGCAGGTTTCGCCGGGCTGGTTGCGCGGTTGAAGGGAGCGGGGATCGACCCCGTCCTGGCCGCCGCCGCGATTGCCTTCGCCTTCGTGTTCATCCACCCGTTCGAAGACGGCAACGGACGCATCCATCGCTACCTGATCCACCATACGCTGGACGAGGCCGGCTTCACCCCGCCGGGCATCCTGTTCCCGGTCTCGGCGGCCATCGTGCGCAACCAGGCCGCCTATGATGCGGCACTGGAGCGTTTCTCACGCGCGATCGCACCGCACATCGACTGGGCGTGGGAGGCCAATGCATCCGAAGACGGCCCGGCCATCGTGGTCCGGAACCGGACCGACCACCTCTACCGCTACTTCGACGCCACGGCGCAGGCCGAGTACCTGTACGGCTGTGTCATCGACACCGTGCGGCGCGACCTGAAGGAAGAGGTCCTCTTCGTCGAGGTTTTCGACCGGGCGATGCAAGGGGTGATGGACCGCATCGACATGCCGAACCGGAAGGCGGCGCAGCTGGTCCGGCTGGTGATGCAGAACAACCGGATCGGCAAGGAGAAGCGGCTCGCTCTGTTCCCCGAATTGTCGGATGCCGAGATCGACGATCTGGAGCGGATCGTGCATGCCGCCAGCGCGCCCCCTTCCGGGGATGACGATGCCTGATCGTCGATGGGCCGCCACCCAAGCGCCGAGGTCTGGAGCGCAACTGCCCCCGGCACGGACCAGACCGTCCGGCTGCCACACGCCCGAAGTCGCGCATCGCACTCCGCCCGGTTGCGGCGCCGACAGTGTTTCAAGGGGACGTGACGGCGGCGCACCGCGTTGGCTTCCAACAGCATGGCGAAGAGCAGCAGCGGGTAAAGCGAAGATCGGAAGGCGTCGGCATCCCGCTCGGAACGCCACCCTCATCTGCCCCGGCAACCCGTCCGACAGCCCGTACAGCGCTTGGAGCACCAGGGTCATGAACATTATCACCGCATCCGGCGGCGGACGACCGTCCCGTGACCGATCCCTGCGCCCCACCAAAGGCATCGTGCCGGTGTTTTGCCGGAGGCGGGCTCCAAGGACCGGCTATCGGCGATCCCGGTTATCGCGGCGAGCGCTTTGACCTGCAAGCTGAACATCGACGGAAGACCGGGCCGCTGATCCTGCCTTTACAGCGTCAGCTGGATGATCTTATCTCCGCATCATGGATCGTCGCAGGCTCCAGTTCTTTGTCGCGCTCTGCGAAGAGCTGCATTTCCACCGTGCCGCCGCGCGGTGCCACATCACGCAGCCCGCTCTCAGCCAGCAATTGCGCCAACTGGAGGAAGAGCTGCAGGTTCAGCTGATCCATCGCAACAAGCGGCGCGTTTCCTTGACGAGAGCCGGCGAGACCTTCCTGGGTGAAGCCCGGAAGATTTTGAATCAGATGGAACGGGCCGCGCAACTCGCGCGTCAGACGGATCGCGGCGAAATCGGGCAACTGTCGGTCGGTATGACCGCGCCGGCGCTCTACATCGTCTTCCCCGAGATCATGCACCGCTTCCGCATGGCATTGCCCAATTTCGGCGTGAACGTTCACGTCATGACGACCTCGGAGCAGGAAGAAGCCTTGAGGGCTGGAGCGATCGATGTCGGCATCTTCCATCCCCCGCTCGACGATCAGTCGCTGTCCTCGCACCCCATCGCGCGCATGCGCTTCAATGTCGTGCTGTCGGATCGCAACCCTTTGGCCGAACGGCCACGCCTGCGGCTTGAGGATCTCTCCAGGCAACGATTCATCATCTTCCCGCGCGTGATCGGCCCACGCCTCTACGATGAGATCATCAGCCTGTGCCAGCAGGCGGGATTCAGCCCGGAGCTGATTCTCGAAGCCTCCCCGGCACAGTCGATCATCGCGCTGGCCGCAGCCGATTTCGGGATCGGCCTCATCGCCTCCGATCTTCAGCAATTCGCACGGCCCGGAGTGGTCTACCGTCCGCTCGACGGACCGGCACCCCACCTGACGCTCGGGGTTGCCTACCAGAGTGACGACACCTCTCCCGCCATTCGGACATTTCTCGACGTGGCAACCGCGGTGGGCGAACTGGTCTCGTGAACGGTCAGCCTCTCGCCCGGACCGTCGGAGGCGTAAACATCAATCTGTAAAAACTTTTCCTTATCAATCGATCATTTTTAAAAGTTGGACCTACTCAATCCGTTGGACCTATCGTTCGTGCAACGGAGGATATCGCCAATGAAAGTCTTCATGATTGGGGAGGCTGCCAATCACAAGGACAAGCTGGCCGCTTTCCTGACCACTCCCTGCGACATCATAGCCCTTCCCCGTGAAGCCGCCCATTCGTCCCAGTTCGATTCCGCGATCACCGCAGATGACGTGGTCGTGTCTTTGCGGTTCTCCCGAAGCGGCGGAACGGCACCTGAATTTCGCCTATTGCATGTACCAGGGGCCGGACTGGACGGCATCGACGTGGCGTCACTGCCATCGGGCGTCAGCATCTGCAACGTCTTCGAGCATGAAATTCCCATCGCCGAGTTCGTCATGGCGGCGATGTTGAACTGGGAAATCCGCCCCGACGCTCTGCGCAGTTCCTTCGCCACGGACACATGGTCCGATGTCTACAGGGCGCGGGTGCCCCACGGGGAGATTCACGGACTGACCCTGGGACTGATCGGCTTCGGCCGCATCGGGAGGACGATTGCCCGGCGGGCGGCAGCCTTCGGCATGCGCATCCTCGCCGTGGATCGATTCGCTGCCGATCCCGATGGTTTTGTCGAGGCGATCCTGCCGCCGGACCGCTTGCCGGAGATGCTGGCGCAGTCGGATTTCGTGGCGGTCGCCTGCCCGCTGACCGACGAGACGCGCGGGCTGATCGGGGCGGCCGAACTCGCCGCCATGAAGCCGACGGGCGTGCTGGTCAACGTATCGCGTGCGCCCATCGTCGACGAGGAGGCGCTGTACGACGCGCTGAAACGCCAAGCCATCGGCGGCGCGGTGCTGGACGTCTGGTACGGCTATCCGGCCGGGGCGGACGACCGGGTGGCGCCTGCGCGCTTCCGCTTCGAGGATTTGCCGAACGCGGTCTGCACCCCGCATTCCTCGGCCTGGACCACCCGGCTGCCCGAACGCCGCTATGCCTTCATCGCCCGGAACATCGACCGGCTGGCTGCCGGCGAACCGCTGCTGAACCTCGTGCGGGCGCCTGCTCCGGCAGTGCTACCCGCCATCCAAGACACGAGCATTCCATGATCCGAGACACCGAGGACCTCGCCCGCCGCAGCGCCGGCGTGCCGATCAAGATCACCGGCGTGAAGACCTTCGTCGTCAACGCCGAGATGCGCAACTGGATCTTCGTGAAGGTGCTGACCGACCAGCCCGGCCTCTATGGCTGGGGCGAGGCCAGCCTGAACTGGAAGACGCGGGCGGTCACCGGTGCCGTCGAGGATCTGGAACCGACCGTGCTGGGACGCGATCCGCGCGACATCGAGCAGTGCGTCCGCGCGATGAACAAGTTCAGCTATTACAAGCTGGGCATGGTCGGCGTGACGGCGATCAGCGGCATCGAGCACGCGCTGTGGGACATCTTCGGCAAGAGCGTCGGCCTGCCGGTCTGGCGCCTGCTCGGCGGCAAGGTCCGCGACCGCGTGCGCGTCTACACCCATCTGGGCCTCGGCGAGATGAAGTCGGTCTACGAGACCTTCGACGTCGGCTCGCTGAAGGAACGGGCCGCGGCGGTGACGGAGAAGGGCTACGATGCGCTCAAGGTCGTGTTCATTCCCTATGGCGCCCACAGCGCCCCGGTCCCGGCCCAGCGCCATGTCGGCAAGATGATGCAGGCGCTGCGCGACACGGTGGGCGACGGCGTCGACATCATGATCGACTTCCACGGCCGCCCCGGCTCCATCTCCGCGGCCATGGGCTACATCCGCGAACTGGAGCCCTACCGGCCGATGTTCTGCGAGGAGCCGGTCCAGCCCGGCGACACCGAGGCGCTGCGCCGCATCGCCGAGCAGGCCGACTGCCCCATCGCGTCGGGCGAGCGGCTGGTGGGCTTGAGGGAGTTCATGCCGGTCTTCGCCCAGAAGGCGGTTCATATCGCCCAGCCCGACCTGAACCACACCGGCGGCCTGCTGGAGGGGAAGAGGATCGCGGCGCTGGCGGAAGCGGAGCTGATCGGCATCGCCCCGCACAATCCCAACGGCCCGCTGGCCGGCGTCGCCGCCCTGCATTTCGACATCTCGACCCCGAACTTCGTCATCCAGGAGGAGATGAGCGGCGCGGTGCCCTGGTACGACGACGTCGTGCAGACCCCGATCCGCCGCACCGGCAGCCATTGGGAAGTGCCCGACGCCCCCGGCTTCGGCATCGAGGTGAACGAGACGGAGGCGGCGAAGCACCCGTTCAAGCCGGAGGTGATGCACACGACCTCGGCCGTTCTGGACGACGGTACCATCGTCGATTGGTAAGCGCCGCCCTCCCCGACCCATCGGACGGATTTCCAACATGAAAGAATTCAGCACCCCCGGCGACGTGTTCAACGCGCTGCCATCGCGGGTGGTCTTCGGGGCTGGCGCCGTCGACCGGATCGACGCGGAGGTGGAACGGCTGGGCGCGAAGCATGCGCTCGTCGTGTCCACTCCCGGCCGCAGCGCCATGGGCGGACGTGTCGCCGACCGCCTCGGAAACCGTTGCATCGGCATTCTGCCGGAAGCGATTTCCCAGGTGCCCATCGAACTGGCCATCCGGGGCCGGGCCAGGGCACGCGACATGGGCGCAGACTGCCTAGTCAGCGTCGGCGGCGGAGCCTCCATCGGTTTGGGCAAGGCCATCGCGCTGGAACTCGGGCTGCCGATCGTCGCCGTGCCGACCACCTATTCCGGCTCCGAGATGACCGGCTTCTGCGGGATCACCATCGACGGCGTCAAGCGGATGCACCAGAGCCTGCGCATGCTGGCGGGCACCGTCATTTATGACCCCTCGCTGACGCTCGGGCTGCCGGTGGACGTCAGCATGGCCAGCGCGATGAATGCGCTCGCCCATTGCGTCGATGCCATCTACACCCCGACCATCAGCCCGGTGATCGTGCCGGCGGCGATGGAGGGCGCGCGGGCGATCATGGACGCGCTGCCCAGGGTGGCCGCCCGTCCGGACGATGGGCAAGCACGCGCCGACCTGCTCTACGGCGCGCACCTCGCCGGTGCGGCGCTGGCCGGCGGTTTCGCCCTCCAGCATGGCGTCGCGCATGTGCTGGGCGGCACCTATGGAGTGTCCCACGGATTGTCCCATGCGCTGGTGCTGCCCCATGTCGCCGCCTACAATGCGCCCTTCGCTCCGCAGGCGATGGACCGGCTTGCCGCCGCCATGGGGGTGGAGGACGTCGGCGCCGCCATCTTCGACGTGATGGAAAAGGTCGGCCTGCCGACACGTCTGGCCGAGGTCGGCTTCTCCGCCGACCGGATCGAGGAGGCCGCCCGGATCACCGTCGAGACGGACAACAGCTACAACCCCGGACCGGTGACCGAAGACGCCGTGCGCGGCATCCTCGCGGCGGCTGTGGAGGGGCGTCGCCCAGGATCGCCGTCGGGCCGGTAAGGGCCGGCACGGAGGGCAAACCGGACGAGAGAACACAAAAAGGGAGGAAACCAAGATGTTGATCAAGCGTAGGCAGTTTCTGGCCGTCACCGCGGCGGGCGCCCTGGCCGTCCCCTTGGCCGCGCCCTTCATCTCAAAGGCGCATGCCGCGGAATTCGCATGGAAGTTCGGCCATGGCTTCCCGGCCAGCCACCCGCTGCATGTCCGCGCTGTCGAAGCGGCCGAACGCATCCGCAAGGAAACCGGCGGCAAGGTCGACATCGCCGTTTTCCCCAACAGCCAGCTCGGCGGCGACAGCGACCTGCTGGCGCAGGTGCGCTCCGGCGGCATCGAATTCTTCAGCACCGGCGGCCTGATCCTGTCGACCCTGGTCCCGGTTGCGTCGATCAACGGCATGGGGTTCGCGTTCAAGGATTATGACGCCGTCTGGAAGGCGATGGACGGCCAGCTCGGCGGCGTGATCCGCAAGGGTTTCGACAAGGCCGGCCTCCACGCCTTCGACCGCATCTGGGACAACGGCTTCCGCCAGATCACCACCAGCACGAAGCCGGTCACCGGGCCGGCCGATCTGGCGGCCTTCAAGATCCGCGTCCCGGTCAGCCCGGTCTATGTGTCGCTGTTCAAGGGGCTGGGCGCGTCGCCGACCAGCATCAACCTGGGCGAGGTCTATGCCGCGCTGCAGACCGGCGTGGTCGATGGACAGGAGAATCCGCTGGTGGTGGCCGACACCGCCAAGTTCTACGAGGTGCAGAAATTCTGCTCCATCACGAACCATGTCTGGGACGGTTCGTGGATCGTCACCAACGGCCGCTCCTGGCGTGGACTGCCCGAGGATTTGCGGCAGATCGTCAGCCGGAACCTGAACGACGGCGCGCTGCAGCAGCGCCGGGATATCGCCGGCCTCAACGAGGCGCTGCAGGGTTCGCTCTCGCAAAAGGGGCTGACCTTCAACAAGGTCGATCCGGCGCCTTTCCGGGAAGCCCTGCGCAAGTCCGGCTTCTACGGCGAATGGAAGGCCAAATACGGTGAAGAGGCCTGGAGCGCCCTGGAAAGTTCGGTAGGGGCGCTGACATGACGGCGGTGGTGGATCACAAGTCCACCGCCGGCTCGCCGGACGGCGCCAGCCGGTGGCTGGCGCAGGTCGACCGGCTTCTGGGCTGGCTGTCCGAACTGCCGGTGGCGCTTCTGGTGGCGGCGGAGGTGGTGATCCTCTTCACCGGCATCGTCGCCCGCTATGTGCTCCACGCGCCGATCACCTGGTCGGACGAGCTGGCGTCGATCCTGTTCCTGTGGCTGGCGATGCTGGGGGCCGTCGTCGCCTTCCGCCGCGGCGAGCATATGCGGATGACCGCCTTCGTCAGCTGGGCGTCGCCCCGCGCGCGGGCGTTCCTCGACGTCTTCGCGGTTGCGGCGGCGCTCTGTTTCCTGCTGCTGGTCATCCTGCCGGCCGGCGAATTCGCCTGGGAGGAGCTGGAGATCACCACGCCGGCTTTGCAGATCTCGAACATGTGGCGCGCGGCGGCCTTGCCGACCGGCCTTGGGCTGATGATCGCGACCGCCCTGGTGCGGCTCGCACGGGTGGGCGACCTCAAGCTGGTGGCGGGCGCGCTGGCGGCGGTGGCGGGGATCGCCCTGCTGTTCTTCGTCCTTCAACCGGTGCTGGCCGATCTCGGCAAGCTCAACCTGCTGGTCTTCTTCGTGATCGTGGTGGCCGGCTCCGTGTTCGCCGGCGTGCCCATCGCCTTCGCCTTCGGCCTGTCCAGCTTCGGCTATCTCGCTTTGACCACGAAGGTGCCGCTGCTGGTCGTCGTCGGCCGGATGGACGAGGGGATGTCGCATCTGATCCTGCTGTCGGTGCCGCTGTTCGTCTTCCTCGGGCTGCTGATCGAGATGACCGGCATGGCCCGCGCCATGGTGGCGGTGTTGGCCAACCTGCTTGGCCATGTGCGCGGCGGCCTGTCCTATGTGCTGATCGGCGCGATGTATCTGGTGTCCGGCATCTCCGGCTCGAAGGCCGCCGACATGGCGGCAGTCGCCCCGGTGCTGTTCCCCGAGATGAAGGCTCGCGGTGCCAAGCCGGGCGATCTGGTAGCGCTGCTGGCGGCGACCGGCGCGCAGACCGAGACCATCCCGCCCAGCATCGTGCTGATCACCATCGGTTCGGTCACCGGCGTTTCCATCGCGGCGCTCTTCACCGGCGGACTGCTGCCCGGACTGCTGCTGGCGGTCATGCTGTGTCTGGTTGTCCGCCACCGCTACCGCCATGAAAACCTGTCGGGAGTGCGTCGGCCGACCGGTCGCGAGTTGGGCCGCAGCCTGGTGGTGGCGCTGCCCGCGCTCGCCCTCCCTTTCGTGATCCGCACCGCGGTCATCGAGGGCGTCGCGACGGCGACCGAGGTTTCGACCATCGGCATCGTCTATGCCGTCGCCGTTGGGTTGCTGGTCTATCGCCGCTTCGACTGGGGCCGGGTGGTTCCCATGCTGGTCGAGACCGCGGCGCTGTCGGGAGCGATCCTGTTCATCATCGGCACCGCGACGGCGATGGCCTGGTGCCTGACACGCTCGGGGTTCTCGACCGATCTGGCGCAATTCATGGCCGGCCTGCCGGGGGGCGCCTTCACCTTCCTTGCCGTGTCCATCGTCGCCTTCATTGTCCTCGGAAGCGTGCTGGAGGGCATTCCCGCCATCGTCCTGTTCGGCCCGCTGCTGTTCCCCATCGCCCGCGAGATGGGCGTGCATGAGGTGCAGTATGCGATGGTGGTGATCCTCGCCATGGGCCTCGGCCTGTTCGCCCCGCCCTTCGGCGTCGGTTTCTATGTCGCATCGGCCATTGGCCGGGTCAATCCGGATGAGGGCATGCGCCCGATCCTGGGCTATCTGGCGGCTCTGCTGGCCGGACTTGTGCTGGTCGCCGCGATTCCCTGGATTTCGATCGGCTTTCTGTAATGTGTTCGTAGCAGTCACACGCAGACCACCTGAGGAACGAGCCGCTTCATGCGCCTGGAGAGGATCGAGATGAAGGCGAATCGAACGAAGGCGAGGAGGTGCCCTTTCGTCCGCTCGACGATGATGTTCAATCGGCGGTAGCGACCGATCCAACTAGGGAGCGCTCCACCACCCAGGCGGTTTCGGTGGGAATGAACATCCCGTCGCGGCCGCGGGCAATCGGCTGGACGGTGATGCCGAGCGCCTCCCCGGCTTTGGCCGAGCGCTCGCCACGATAACCGAGGTCGCCGATCTCCGGTCCTTGGAACCCGCCTCCGGCAAAACACCGGCACAATGCCATCGGTGTCGTGCACGCTGGCTGACGTGGCGTCGAGCGCCAACGGGATGCCATCCTTCTCCACGCCGAGATGGATCTTGATGCCGCCGTCTCCGCCGCGGGCAAACCCGCTCGAAACGGACGGGCAGGTAGGGATTGACCGCCGGATACTCGGCATTCCGGCTGCGCGCATCGTCACCGAGGATGGATATCGGAACACTGTCGACCTCCGCTCCTTTCAGGGTCGCCGCGATCCGCACGCGGGCGACGGCCGATAAAAAACGGACTTTGAACAACGGCATATCCTGGTCCTCACTGAAGGGGAGTGGTCACCGGCACCGACGCTTCGGTGGGCCGGTGCGGAAGAGCGGTGGCAGAAGAAGGAAGGGGCGGCGGCAAGAGCAGCGCCAGGATGGAGGGCCCCTCGCGCGGATCATCGTCCCAGGCGCAGGGGGCGGCAGCGAGCCCGATGGCAGCTGCCAGCGCAAGAAGGACACGCATTGTGCTGTCTCCTACAGCGGATGTGTGATAATTATTATGATCATAATCATGTCGTCACCCAGCACCGGCCGCTCGAACCGGGCGTGTGCCGCGATGACGATCAGGACAACCAATTTTCCGGTGGGGACATGAACCGCAAGACCGCCGGCCCACGCGCCCCCACCTCCGATATGCCCGCCAATGAGCCGGCCGGGAGATCGCAAACCGCCAAGCTGGCGGATTTCATGTGCTTCACGATCTATTCGGCCAACCTCGCCTATTCGCGGGTCTACAAGCCGGTGCTGGAGCAGCTTGGCGTCACCTATCCCCAGTACATCACCATCATCGCGCTGTGGGAGGAGGATCGGCAGACCGTCAAGAGCCTCAGCGAAAAGCTGTTCCTCGAACCCAGCACCATGACGCCGATGCTCCAGCGGCTGGAGGCTATGGGCTATGTCACGCGGATGCGCGACGACGAGGACGAACGCAGCGTGCGCGTCTCTCTGACCGAGGCGGGGCGCCAGCTTCGCGAAAAGGGCCTGGGCTTCGGCGAATTGACGGTGAAGGCCTCCGGACTCCTGCCCGACGAGTTCCGCGCCCTCCAGAGAGCGGTCGCACGATTGCGCGACAACCTCCGGGATGCCGGGAAGTGAATGAGCGTGGATGCAGAGGTCCGGAACCATGCGGGCTTCTCCTCAGCCGAAGGTGAAGGCGTAGGCATCGACTCCGGGGTCCAGAAAGCGCAGCTCGAACGTCCGTTCCCGCACCGCGCCCGCCTGCCGCACCAGCTGATAGAGCTTGGTTTCCGAGACGGTGCCATAGCCCTCCGCATCCGTATCCGTTCCGTGATCCGGCCCGGGTGCCATGCCGTCGACCGTGACCTGGAAGCGCACGGGCTTCCCGTCCTGGACGGGTCCCAGGATAAGGTGCAGGTCGCGCGCCCGGAAGCGGTAGACGATCGCCCCGCCGGCCCGGTTCAGCCGGGCCTGCTCGGCCCCGACCGTCCAGTTGCCGGAAAGCCCCCAGCGGTTGAGCCGCAGCGCACCGATCGTGTAGTCCTGCGGACGGTCGATGCCGTCCCGTTCCGGCGATGCGAAGTTCGTAGCCTGCCGATAACCGACATAGGTTTCGCCGGAGCGGACTTCACCGAGGTCGGCGGGCGCCTGGGCGCCCTGCCCCGCCGGGTTGACGAGCCTGCCGTCCTCGTCCCGACGTCCGGCGGCCTCTGCCAGCAAATCCTGGATGACCCGTTCGGTCTGTTCGTACCCGCCCTCGCCGAACTGGTGATGACGGATCCGGCCCGTGGCGTCGGCGATATAGAAAGCCGGCCAGTAGCTGTTGCCGAACGCCCGCCAGATGCGGAAGTCATTGTCGATCGCCACCGGGTAGGTGATGGCGAAATCCCGCAACGCCTTCTGCACGTTACCGATCCGCTTTTCGAAGGCGAACTCCGGGGCATGGACACCGACCACCACCAGCCCCTGGTTCCGGTACTTCTCCGCCCATGCCCGCAGGTACGGCAGGGTCCGGATGCAGTTGATGCAGGAGTAGGTCCAGAAATCGACCAGGACGACCTTTCCCCGCAGTTCCTCCGTACCGAGCGGCTTTGCGTTCAGCCAGTCCGTCGCACCGTTCAAGGACGGGAGAAGGCCTTCGACCGGCAGGCTGCTGCGATGGACGCTCCGGGCATCGGCGAGCGCCAGGCCCGTGCCGGACGCCTCCGGCGCACCCGAGGCTCCGGAAGGCGCAGGGTCAGAGGCAGGGGCAAGCCTGTCGATCAGCGATTGTTCGACTCCCGTTGTGCCGGCATAGGACAGGCGGGCCAGCAGCCCGGTGTCGAGGCCCAAGGCGATGACGCCGACACCGGCAAGGACGGCGATGCCCAGTCCCTGGCGGAGACGCTCCCCAACGCCAAGCGACCGCTTCATCGCCGCCAGCATCCGGCCGCCGGCAAGAAGGGCGAATGTCAGGGATGTCGCGGCACCCGCCGCATAGGCCGCCAGCAGCAGCACGGTCTGCAGGCTGGCGCCATGAAGCGCGGCAGCGGTCAGGACCAGCCCGAGGATCGGTCCGGCGCACGGCGTCCACAGCAGACCGGTGGCGACACCCAGGAGAAGCGATCCGGCGACACCGGACTGACCGGACATCCGGTTGCCGGCGATGACCAGCGGACGGCTGAGCGCCGCCGCGGCGCGGGGCGACAGGAGCGTCCATCCGAACAGCGCCATCAGCGCGATGGCGGCGGCCCGCCCGATGCCATTCGCTTCCACCGCCCAACCTCCGCCGACGGCGGACAGCGTGGCGACCCCGGTGAAGCCGGCCACCATGCCGAACAGCATCGGCAGGATGCCGCGGAGCAGCGGCTGCCCCGCCCGGGAAAAGACGAAGGGCACGACCGGCAGGATGCAGGGGCTGACGATGGTCAGGGCGCCCGCCAGGAAGGAGGCGAGAAAGACGATCATGACTGAACCCTTTCGAGGGCCGGGTGCGGCTTCGCGCCCGCCCCGGAAATCATTGGGAGATCACTTAGAGACCGCCTCGGCCGCCTCGACGATCAGGGCGGCGACGGCCTCGGGCTTGGCGGCGTAGACGACATGGCTGGCCTCGACCGACCGGACATGGCTGCCGGCCCGGCGGGCCATCTCCAGTTCCAGCTCCGGATTGATCGAGCGGTCGGCGGTCGCCACCAGCGCCCAGCTCGGCTTCGACTTCCATGCCGGCTCCCCGGCCGGCGTCGTGAAGGCCTCCTTCGCCGCGAACACCTGGGAGCCGGCGAGGAAGGCCGCGTCGGCCGTCGGAAGATCGGCGGCGAAGGCACCGGCGAAGGCCGGCGGGTCGAGATAGAGGTAGCCGTCGGGGGTGGCCTTGACGGCACCCGGTTCGGCACCGGGCACCGGCCTGCTCTCGGCCAGTTTGGCAAGGCTCTCGCCTTTGTCCGGTTCGAAGGCGGCGACATAGACCAGGGCAGCGACATGGCTGTCGTTCCCAGCCTCGCTGATCACCATCCCGCCATAGCTGTGGCCGACGAGGACGGCCGAGCCGGTCTGAAGCGAGAGGACGCGGCGGGTGGCCGCGACATCGTCGGCGAGCGAGGTCAGTGGCTGCTGAACGATCGACACGGCATAGCCCTTGCCGGTCAGGATGTCGGAGACCTTGCGCCAGCCCGACCCGTCGGCAAAGGCGCCATGCACGATGACCACGGACTTCACCGGAGCGGCGGCGGCCGGCGACCACGGGGCGGCCAGCGACAGGGCCAGACCGAACAAGGCAGCCGGAGCTTTGCATGGAAGCATGGAGCGATCCTCTCAAGTAGTTTGCATCATAATCATTATCTTGATAATTACATTGGCGGAAGGCAGGCCGTCCAGATGGAACGATGCGGATGCCGGCGTACGGCAGAGGTTTTTTGTACCGGCATGTGTCGGCCGACGGGGCGGATACAGACCGACACGAACCGCCGGACACGGGCAGCACTCCACCCGTCATAAGACCGCCGAACAGCTGCGGGGTTCGACAGAATGGATCACATCGACCACGTCCTGATCGTCGACGACGACCGCGACATCCGGGAACTGGTGTCCGGCTATCTGAAGAGGAACGGCCTGCGCGTGACCCCCGCCGCGGACGGCCGGCAGATGCGGTCATTCCTGGAGCGCGACCGCGTGGACCTCATCGTGCTCGACATCATGATGCCGGGAGACGATGGGCTGGTGCTGTGCCGGGAGCTTTGCGCCGGCCGGCATGCCACGACCCCGGTCCTGATGCTGACGGCGCGCAATGACGAGATGGACCGCATCCTCGGCCTGGAGATGGGGGCCGACGACTATCTGGCGAAGCCGTTCGCCGCGCGCGAATTGCTGGCCCGCATCAAGGCGATCCTGCGCCGGGCGCGCATGCTGCCGCCAAACCTGCAGATCAGCGAGGCCGGACAGCTGCTGGGCTTCGGCAACTGGCGGCTCGACACCGTCGCCCGGCACCTGCTTGACCAGGACGGCACGGCCATTGCGCTGAGCGGCGCCGAATACCGGCTGCTGCGCGTTTTCCTCGACCACCCGCAACGGGTCCTGTCGCGCGACCAGCTCCTCAACCTGACGCAGGGGCGCGAGGCGGAACTGTTCGAGCGGTCCATCGACCTGCTGGTCAGCCGGCTCCGGCAGCGGCTGCGCGACGACGCGCGCGAGCCCAGCCACATCAAGACCGTCCGCAACGAAGGCTATGTGCTGGCAATGCCGGTGGAGATCACGAGGGCAAGGTCATGAGAAACAGGGCCATGACGGGCGCAATCCGCCGGTTCAGCGATTTCATGCATCCGCCGCGCACCTTGCGCTGGCGGCTGTTCCTCATCCTCCTGACCGGGCTTGTCCTGGCGCACGGATTGTCCTTCGGCGCGCTGGTCCTGGAGCGGACCAATGCCGCCAAGGCGATGATGCTCGGCACGCTGGAGCAGGATGTGGCGACCTCGGTCACCCTGCTCGACCGCCTGCCGCCGGAGGAGCGCGGCCGCTGGCTCGCGGTGCTGGAGCGGCGCACCTACCGTTACGAACTTGGTCGCGGCCTGCCGGGGGTGCCGGACCTCGGCAGCCGTGGTGCGGAGATCGCCCGCGCCGTCAACGGCGGTGCCGGCCCCGGCTTCCCGGTGGTGGTCGAAGCCATTCCGGGCGACCGCCCGCATCTCCAGGCCCATGTCACGCTTCGCGACGGCTCGCCAGTGACAATCGACGTGACGCCGGCGCTCATGCCGCTCGCCGCATGGCTCCCCCTCCTGCTGGCTGCCCAGCTCGTGATGCTGGTCCTCTGCACCTGGCTTGCCGTGCGGCAGGCGATCCGCCCGCTGGCGCGCTTCGCCAAGGCGGCCGAGACGCTCGATCCCGGCGGCACGTCGGCACGGCTGGCGGAGGACGGCCCGAGCGAGGTCGCCCATGCCGCGACCGCCTTCAACGCCATGCGGGACAGGATCGCCCATTATCTGGAGGAGCGCGTGCGGATCCTCGCCGCCATTTCCCACGACCTCCAGACGCCGATCACCCGCATGGCGCTGCGGGTCGAGATGGCGGAGGACACTCCGGAGAAGGAGCGGCTGCTCCGGGACTTGTCGCAGATCGAACGGTTGGTGCGCGAAGGGGTGGCCTATGCGCGCAGCGCCCATGGCGATGTCGAGACCCCGGCCCGCATCGATGTCGGGTCCTTCGTCGAAAGCCTCGCCTTCGACTATCAGGACATGGGCAAGCCGGTGACCGTCCACGGGCTCTCCGGCGCGGTGCTGACCACCCGGCCGCACGCGTTGCGCCGCATCCTGACCAACCTGATCGACAATGCCCTGAAATTCGCCGGAGAGGCCGCAATCACGGTGACCCGGGACAGCACGGGCCGGATCGGCGTCGCCGTCCGCGACTCCGGCCCCGGCATTCCGGAGCATCAGCTCACCGCCGTCCTCCAGCCCTTCTACCGGCTCGAACAGTCCCGCAACCGCGATTCCGGAGGAACCGGCCTGGGGCTGGCCATCGCCCACCAGCTGGCTCTGGCGATCGGCGGGTCGCTGACTCTGCGGAACCGGCAGATGGGCGGCCTCTGTGCCGAGGTGACGCTCGGCTGACGGGCGGGCTAACCGTTTCCGAAAGCAGCCGTGAAGACTGTCCAGCGCTGCTCGAACAGCCGTAAGAGAGACAGCGCGTCTGCCGCTGCGTCGTCGCCGAGCCGCAGCCGGTTGTTGACGCCCTCCAGCAGGTCGACCAGGACCCCGCAGACCGAATCCAGATCGCCGGGCCGCAGTTCGCCCGCGCCTTGGGCAGCGGCGACGCATCCGACCAGCGGTTCCAAGGCATCACGCGACCAACTCGCCAGCCGCTCCCGGAGAACCGGCGAAACCGCAGCCTCGGCGCTGACGGAAAGATAGAAGGCGGCGTAGTCGCGCGACGACCCGATCTCGACATAACGGAACGCGGCACAGCGCAACGCATTGAGCGCCCCCTCCCCTTCCCCGCCGGCAGCGGCGGACAGCAGGGTTTCGCGGAACCGCAAGACGTCACGCCCGACCACGGCCTCAAGAAGGGCGGCCTTGTTGGGGTAACGGCGGTAAAGCGTGTGCTTGGACACACCGAGTTCTGCCGCAATCTCCTCCAAACCGCTGTTGGCGACGCCCTTGCGGCAGAAGACGGCCCTGGCGCCATCGAGGATGCGCGCATCGATGGCCGCAGCCTGCTCCCTGGTCGGTCTGCCTCCGGGCTTGCGTCCACCGATGTCCACACTCACGTCCTTTCAATTCTCCACCCGCCGCCAAAACAGCACAGGATCGTTGCGTTTTCCACCGCCGCCTGATATCAGCACGTACGCGTGCTGATATATCAACTCCAACAGGGGTGAAGGATGGCGGCCATTTCCCTGTCCCGGATCGGTTGGGCGACGCCAGACGGCCACAGTGTCCTGACCGGCTTCGACCTGAATTTCGGACAAGAGCGCACCGGGCTCGTCGGGCGGAACGGCATCGGCAAGACGACCCTGCTGAAACTCATCACGGGAGAGCTCAAGCCGATGACTGGCAGCGTCCGGGTCACCGGCACGCTCGGACTGCTGAAACAGGTGATCCGACCGGGAGAGCGGGAAACGGTGGCCGACCTGTTCGGGGTGACCGGGGAGTTCGCCCTCCTGCGCCGCGCCGAGGCCGGGACGGCAAGCGTGGAGGAACTGGTGGACGCCGATTGGACGCTGGCGGAGCGCATCGCCGCCGCCCTCGCCCGCGTCGGGCTCGATGCCGGTCCCGATACCCGGCTGGCCGAGCTTTCGGGCGGCCAGCGGACACGCGCCAGCCTTGCCGCGGCGGTCTTCGCCGCACCGGATTTCCTGCTGCTCGACGAGCCGACCAACAACCTCGACCGCTCCGGCCGCGAGGCGGTGATCGCCCTTCTGGCCGGATGGCGGGCCGGAGCGATCGTGGTCAGCCACGACCGCGAGCTCCTCGACCGGATGGACGCCATCGTCGAATTGACCTCGTTGGGCGCCACCCGCTACGGCGGCAACTGGACGCACTATCGCGAACGCAAGGCGACGGAGATGGAAGCCGCACAACAGGATCTGGCCCACGCGGAAAAGCAGGCGGCCGAGGTCCGGCGCAAGGCGCAACGCGCGGCGGAACGGCAGGACCGGCGCGATGCGGCCGGGTCACGGAAGGCGGCCCAAGGCGACATGCCCCGCATCCTGCTGGGAGCGCGCAAGAGCAATGCCGAGGCAAGCCGGGGGGCCGGCGCCAAACTGGCCGACCGCCAGCGGGTGGAGGCCCAGGCCGCACTCACCTCGGCGCGGTCCCGTATCGAGATCCTGCAGGACCTCTCGGTGGCGTTGATACCAACCGGGCTTCCGGCCAACCGGATCATCCTGCGGCTGGACGGCGTCACCGCAGGCCATGACCCAAACCATCCGATCATCCGTGATTTTTCATTCACGATGGAGGGGCCGGAACGGGTCGCCATCGTCGGACCGAACGGATCGGGCAAGACGACGCTGCTGATGCTGATCGCCGGCGGGATCGCGCCGCTTCGGGGAACGGTGTCGGTCACCGTCGACTTCGCCATGCTCGACCAGCGTGTCGGCATCCTCGATCCCGCCGCGTCGGTCCTCGATAACTTCAAACTCATCAATCCCGGCGCAACCGACAATGCCTGCCGGGCAGCCCTCGCCCGCTTCCTGTTCCGGGCGGAGGCGGCGCTGCAACAGGTCGGGACGCTGAGCGGCGGACAGATGCTGCGCGCCGGCCTCGCCTGTGTGCTGGGCGGACCGCGGCCACCGGCGCTGCTGATCCTGGACGAGCCGACGAACCATCTGGACATCGACTCTGTCGAAGCCATGGAGGCGGGACTGAGCTCCTATGACGGCGCCATCCTGCTGGTCAGCCATGACGAGACCTTCATGACCAACATCGGTATCGGCCGGCGGCTGAGCCTCGGCCCAGGGGAAGGCGGGAGCGCTTAACCTCTGCCGGCATCGTCGATCCGGAACGGGATCGGGACGGTCGCCCCATCGGGTCTTTGTATCCCACTGTATCCGATGGGCCGGACGATACAGATGCTTTCACCATGCCCCATGGCCCGACATGCGGGGGATACATCGGCATTGGATGTTGCCGCCAGGAATGAACGCATCAAAGGAGAGATCGATGGCACAGGACATGGAGACGGAGGCCGTCGGCACGGCCCTGGTCGACCACGGGCGGCGGCGCTTCATCGGCGCGGCCACTCTCGCAGCGGCGGCGGCCAGCCTCGGGCTGGGAATGGGTCGGGCGCAGGCAGCGGAACCACCCGCGGCCCGGCCGACGGCAGGCTCTCCCTCGCCCACCGGCTTCAAATCGCTGAAGCAGATCGATGCCGGACCGCTCAACATCGGCTACGCCGAGGATGGTCCCGCCGACGGGCCGGTGGTTCTCCTTCTCCACGGCTGGCCCTATGACATCCACAGCTATGTGGAGGTGGCCCCCATCCTGGCGGCGACCGGCTACCGCGTCATCGTTCCCCATCTGCGCGGTTACGGCACGACGCGCTTCCTGTCCGCCGCAACGCCGCGCAACGGCCAGCAGGCGGCCATCGCCGCCGACATGATCGCCCTGATGGATGCGCTGAACATTCAGAGCGCGATACTTGCCGGCTATGATTGGGGTGCCAGGACGGCAAACATCATGGCCGCACTCTGGCCGGAACGCTGCAAGGGCATGGTATCGGTGAGCGGCTATCTGATCGGCAGTCAGGATCTCAACCGGGCGCCGCTCCCTCCCAAGGCGGAGTTGCAGTGGTGGTATCAGTATTACTTCGCGACCGACCGCGGCCGGGCCGGCTATGCGAAGCATACGCACGACTTCGCCCGGCTCATCTGGCAACTCGCCTCTCCCATGTGGGCCTTCGACGACGCCACGTTCGAACGGTCGGCGGTTTCCCTCGACAATCCGGACCATGTCGACATCAGCATCCATAACTACCGATGGCGGCTCGGTCTTGCGGAGGGGGAAGCGCAGTATGATGCGCTTGAACGGGCGCTGGCGGCCTTCCCGATCATCAAGGTTCCGACGATCACCATGGAAGGCGACGCCAATGGCGCGCCGCACCCGGAACCGGACATGTACCGTGCAAAGTTCACCGGCCGGTACGAGCATCGGCTGATCGGCGGCGGCATCGGTCACAACCTGCCGCAGGAGGCGCCCAAGGCCTTCGCCCAGGCCGTGTTGGACGTCGGCAAAGCCTGACTGGGCCTTGACCGCAAGCAGCCGACGCCGCCCAGGAGCCGGAAGCCACCTCACGGTCACGAATTCTGCTCTGCGCGCCCCTGCTTAAGGGTATGGAGGTCAGGTGGCTGCAGTAGGCCGAGCATGGACCCACCCTGCCCCCCTGACCTGGCGCGCAGTGTCTCGCTTGCCGGTGCCTCCGCCAACACTCCGTTGCCAAGGCCGTGGCCGTCCTGGCCAACGCCTCCGAGACGATGGAAACCACCATCGAAATCTGCAGCGACCTGCATGTCAATCCGGCGGCATGGCCTGGCGTGGGCACCGCTGCGTTCGATGTCGTGCCAACGCCCTTCCCAGCTACTCAGTCAAGGACCGGACGCGCCTCGCCGAGGTCGTGGAAGCCCGGCGAGTCGAGTCCAGTGGCGCTTTGTCCTGCTCTCCCGGTCGGAGCGAGACTACCGCAAACCTTGCCTCGTTTGCCGCCGAGCCATTGGAGAGCATCACAGACCAGCCGTCTACACGATGCCCTGCTCGGCCACGATGCATCGTTCCGCGTCCAGAGGGCTGGGCGCGCCCGGGTCGACCCGTTGCTCCGGCTCAATTCCTTCGCCACGGCGTTTGACGCGGTGGCCATCCTCGAGAGCGCGCGCCATGTCAGTCCAGGCCAGCGACGAAGTGGCGCAGCGCCTGAGCGAGGTGATCTACCGGTCCGGTCTCGCCGACGTCCTCAGGGAGGCCAGCGTGACGAAGCACGCAGTCATCAACACTGACCTGTGGCATCGCGCGCCGACGCTGGATGCCGACCTGCGGGCAGCGGCCGACCTCTGTGTCTTCAAACATCTCCAGAGAGTGGAAGCATGCTTCCAATTGGCCATCACCATGTGGCGCCGCTTGCTGTCGGCTGCGGCGGAGCGTCGGCATGGCGAGCACCGGGCAGAGCAGGGCAGGGCAGCGACCCGGCAGCACATTTGGGTCGTGCCCCTTCGAGTCGCTGTCTGCGAGGGTCATGTGGATGGAGGCAGAATGGAAGCATGCCTCCATTTTGATTGCTCGTACTCCGCAGGGCAGTGGCGCGCATGAATGGCGTGTCTCAATCGACACGCAATACTGCCGATTGTCGTACATGATCGTCGAACGCGTTGACCTCGTTGATAACCCCAGGGATGTTGACAGGACAAGGAAGCTCATCAAGCGTCCAGATCGAGAGAGCAGGGGAGAGGTGCATGGACGGGGTCCTCGCGGTAGCCTCTAGTAAAGGTGGCGTAGGAAAGACAACAACTATCGTCATGCTTGCAGAACACTTCCGTAAGCATGGCAGTGTCGCTTTGCTCGACGCCGACCCGAACCAGAAACTCATCTCCTGGCTTGGTGATGAAAAAGGGGAGAGCCGCGTGGAAGGCATTACCCTTGTTTCTCTCCTCGGTCGGAACATCGTCGAGGCGATCACCGACACCAAGGCGCAACATGACGTCGTAATCGTTGATTTCGCCGGAGCGTTGACGCAAGAGATGGTCTTTGGTTTCGGCTACGCTTCAGCCGTGGTCATCCCGTCGGGCTCGAGCAAAGGGGACATCGACGAGGCCCGCAAGACCTATCAGGTTGTTGAGCAGACGACAGCCTTGCTGTCCGCCGGAAACCCCTCCTTCTCCTTGCCGGCAAAGGTGCTCCTGTGCAAGGTCCGGCCCAACACCGATACTTACAAGGCGGCCAAACAGCAGTTGGCCGCATGGAACGTGCCCGTGTTCGGTGACGATGCGCATGTTCCCCACCGCACTTCATTTGAAAAAGCCTGGTGGCATAAGTGTTCGCCGCAAGAAGTCTCCGACAAGGGGCTTAAGAAGCAGATTGCGACCGTCTGCACTGCAATCGCGTCGCTCGCTGGATTGGCGCCGTCGGAGGCAAAGCCAAGGAAGGGCCGGGCGCCACGTGCAAAGAAGGCCGCTCCGGCCGCGACCCCGGCGTGAGGGGAGGAGCATAGACCGTGGCCAAAAAACCTTTGCCGATCGACACCGGCTCGTCCCCAAGCAGCACGGCCGCAGGGCAGGATGTGATCAGCATCCTGCGATCCGCGACAGCGGGGATGCCGAGCCTAACCAATCCGCAGGGTGGGGCGGTCGGCAAGCCCGCCGTTCCGACCTCTCCGTGGCCGTCGGAGACGACGTCGTCCGGCTCGATCGAAATTCTCCCACCGGAAGGCAAGCCTGACTCCGTTGCCGATTATGTGACGACTATCTCCCGCCTCTACGACGAGGCAGAGGAGCGGTTCGTCCAGATTGGCCGCCACCTCATTGAGGCGAAGGCGCGGCTCCAGCATGGTGAGTGGAGCAAGATGGTTGCCTTGCTGCCATTCTCGCATCGCACGGCCACCATGCTGATGACGGCAGCACGAGCCATCACGAACCGCACCATCGCTCCAGACCGGGCGCCGCGATCCTGGGCCAACGTATACCTCTTGGCGAGCATGTCGGAGGAGGAACGTAAATTGGCCGAGGAGCGAGACCTTATCCGTCCGGACGTTACGCGACGCGAAATCCTTGCATTCCGCCGTCAAGTCTCTGGAGGAGGGCAGGGCGGTGGCGATATTATGTCCGAAGCCATGGACTCCGTTTCTGAGGAGATCGCACGGCTCCTCCAAGAAAAAGCCCGTATCGAGGCGCGGCTGGCGGAACTGCAAGGTAGCCGCGACACAAAGGCGGTCGAAGCAGACGACTGATCCACAAGACTGGAAGCATGCTTCCAGTTCGCAAATGGGCGGAAGGGTAGGGTGATCGGCCCCTCCCCTTCCATCGGTACCGTCAATTTTTCGGCGCCGGTGCTGGTGGCGGGCGCTGTATGACCGGGAAGGCCCTGTTGCAGACTCTTCGTGTAGGCGCGTGAAGATGACGACCGGCATGATTGTCGGAGGCTATGCGGCCTTGAGGGTGCACGCAGGTCCTCGACCCGACAGGTTGCCGGCATACGCAACGCATAGCGGTCTGGATGCGATTGTGATTCAGACTCAGCCCTGCGCAACGGCGTCGATCACCGGCACTTCGATGTCGACCCGCTTGAGCAGGCTCCGCCGGTCACGGCGGAGCGCACTTTCCGACACACGATCGATTGAGATCGGACCGCGCGGCCGTCCTTGCTCGTCCAGGTCCTCCGGCTTCGCCAATTGACGCAGAGTCCGTGCGTTCTGCTCGGCGAGGGCCTTGCCGCGACGGATCTGCTCCAGGAACTGCTCCGAGGGACGTAGGGCGTAAGTGACGTCCACGATCTCAGGGCCGGCACCGCGCTCCGATTCCTTTTCGTAGCCGGCCAGCACACCTTGTGTCACCAGCACCTCCACGGCGACCTTGATCGCGCGCAGTGTATCGCGATGTCGCTTGGAGCGGTTCATGCCGCTGTTCGTGATGATGTCGCCGGCACGGATCGCCATCGGCTCGACATCGCCGCTGTTGTGGTAGTGCAGCGACAGGCTCTTGTAGAGCCACCAGGAGACTGGGTTGCGGATCTTCATCAGCATCTCATAGGAGATGCTCTGGAATTTCAAAGACATGATCGCCTTCGCGACCAGCGGGTTGAATTCCAGATATGTTTCCGTGTTTCCGCCAACTTCGCCGTCGTCGTCGAGACGGACGGAAACACCCTTGCCGCCGCGCATGGCGACAACTGGAAACGCGGTCGACTGCAGCAATGTCGCGGTGCCGCCCGGATGATCCGCCGGCTGCTCGATGGTAAGGAAGGTCTTGCTGAGGATCAGCAGCGCTTCCTTGATCTCGGTGATGCTGAGCGTGCGTCGGACCCGAGCCAGTTCCTTCTGGATCTCGTAGAAGGAAAACCGCATCTGGACTTTGGCATTGCGCCGGTTGTCGCCATCGACCAGCATCAGGCGCGTGCGTTCTGTCGCCAACCGGCGGATCACCTCCTCGACAACCTGCTCACGCTCGCCAGGCAGGGCCTCAATGCGCACCGTCTTGTACTTCGCAGGACCGCCCTCCTCGGCATCGGTGCGCACCCTGCGCGTGACACGGGCCGGATCGAGGGTGATAACGTAGGGCTCGCCATTGTAGGCGAACGACCGCGTGACGGACTCGACATGGGCGTTGTCGCGGCGATCGTCTCCGCCGCGCTCGCCGGACGCGTAGACGAAACGGGGCGCCAGATCGTAAAGGCCGACGGCGTTGGTCTGCCGGGCGTCGCCGTCCTGCTGCTCCGGCTCATGAGACCAGAGGGCCAACTGCAGCGTCGAGGCCACTTGGCTTTGTGTCACGCTGTTGCTGGTCATCGATCCACCTCCTCCACCTGATCCACGACAATGGGCGAGGCTGCGCCGACGAGCAATGGCTCCTCTTGTGATCATACCCGATTTCCAGGCCGGCTATGGAGGAGCGGTTCGCGCTTATGGAGGACTGGTTCGCGGCCTTGGAGGATTGGTTCGCGCCCGAACCGGTACGACTCGACGGGCTGCAAAGCCGTCTAATAGCCCACCGCAGCGCCCAAGCCGAATCGGGGGAGCGGGGGAGGCGAGGGGTACGGAGGATCGGCTCGCGCCCTCCCGGTTCCCGCGCTTTTCCAGAACCGGTCGTCCCCGCGAACCAGTCCTCCATATCTGGAAACGTTTCCGGATATGGTGATTCCTGCGGCCACATGTTCAGAAGCGATTTTCCGGAAACGATATAGAGGAGCGGTTCGCGCCTCGGCATTTCCGGAAAATTGGCCGAACTGTCCACGAAATCGCAGCCTCCAGCATTTATGGAAACCGTTTGAAGGGCCTACATGCCCTACCATATTCAGCCCGCGAACCATTCCTCCACCCAGTCCCCAGTATGGGGCCCTCCTGGTTCATCCCACGCACCAATCCTCCACAGGCGCGAGCCAGTCCTCCAGGAATCCGATTCGCAGCGGTCCCGCGCACCGATCCTCCAGGCTCGCGAACCGGTCCTCCAGAGCCGCGTACCGGTCCGCCATGGTCGCGAGCCAATCCTCAGCAGACGCGAACCAGTCCTCCATGGAGGAATCCACCGCGTTTGTCAGGCCAACCCAGCCCCGGAATCCTGAACGCAGATCCGCCGACACGTACCGGCGCCACATCTGCGGAGTCAGCAATGCCAATCCCCAATACCGACCAGCCGAACACCGGACAGGAGACCACCCGCTGGGGCCGCATTCCGGCTTGGTGGCTGAGCCACCCGGACATCGACGCCGACGGTCTCGCCGTCCTGGCCGCACTCTCGACCTACGCGAACGCCCGCGGCGAATGCTGGCCGTCACAGGCGACGCTCGCCACCGCCCTGAAGCGCAGCCGCTCCACCGTCAACCGCATTCTCGGTCACCTTGGCGCGGCCGGCGTGATCGAGGTCGAGCCGCGCAAGTCCGCCACCGGCGGCCGCCTATCCTGCCTTTACCGCCTGCGACTGGAGCCCGGCAGCGGTCCGATCGTCAACGTCCAGACGATGCCTGTGCGGCAGCGCGACACCGATGTCGCTGTGGCGGACTCCCCCTGTGCGACAGCGCGACAAGAACAGCTGGATTCAAACAAACCAGACTCGCTCGCTGGGCGCGGGCGTGAGGGTGTCAGCGCTGAACGGGTCGAAGACCACCCGACAAGAGAGACGCAGGCCGTGACGGCCGACTGGATGCCGTCCGCCGCAGACCTGGCATGGGCCCGTGCCAAACACACCGGCATCGACCTCGACCGCCACGTCGAGGGCTTCGTCCTGCGGTGCCAAGCCCACGGATACCGGTACCGCGACGTCGGCGCCGCTTGGAGATCCTGGCTGTTGCAGGACGTCCAGGCCCACAAGGCTCCGCTCATTCCCGGAACTCCAATCGTTTCCGGAATGTCGCGCATGGCCGACAAGACGGCCGCCGCCCGCCAGCAGGTCGACATCTGGGCCGGCGTCGCCAATCGTCTGCGTCAGCGGCCTTCGGCGGAATCCGGCGCAGCCTCGTTCGGCGGAGGATGGTGATGCAGAGGCCAAGCCTTGTCATCGGCAACATCGTCCCGCTGCACACGCCGCCGCCGGCCGTCTACGATCCGACGCAGCCTCCCTCCCAACGGCACGCCGCTCTGCTGGGAGGGCTGCCGGAATCGCTGCAAGCCATGGTCACTGGCGGGATCACGCAGCGCGCCTGCTTCGACGAGGCCGGCGGTTTCAACGAATTGCGGGAAACATGGTTTCCGCCGACGATCGTTGAACCCGCCGACGCCAACGCCGCAGCCAGGGCGTTGGCCACGATCGACCATAAGATTCTGGCCCCGGTCGATCCCGGTTGGCTGCTGGCCCGTCTACTGGCCCTGTTCGCGCATTGCCCACCGCGCTCGCACCCGCTCGATCCGGCTGTCGAACGGATGGTCGCCAGCGACTGGGCCGAGGACCTGGGCGAGTATCCGCAGTGGGCGGTGGATCAGGCTGTCCGCATCTGGCGTCGGACGAAGAAATGGCGGCCGACGATCATGGAGATGCGGGCGCTGTGCGAGGAGGCGGTCGCGACCGAGCGGACCATGGCGGAACGTCTGCGCCAGATCGCTGCTGTCAAGCCGGGAGGGGCGGTTAGGGAAAGGGGGCGGGACGTTCGAACCCTGGCAGGCAGGGCGATCAGGAGGATGTAGAGGCAAAGGTCTGGTCGCGGGCTCTGTTGCAAAGTTTGCCGGCGAGCGCGAGATGATGGTCACGGGCATCACCGCCGACGCTATGCGTCCTGGCGCTCGAACTGCTGGGTGATGACCTGCACGGCCTCGGCGAGCGCGCCGGGTCCAACGTTGAAGGCGCGTTCGACGAGGCGCGCGTCGCCACGCATGTCGCGGGTGATTCTGAAGCTCGACGTTTGGCCTTTGCGGAGCGCCCGCATCATCACCTCAAATCCTTTGATCGTCGTGTAAGCCGTCTTCAGGCTCTTGAAGCCTCGCACCGGACGGATCAGCTGCTCCAGCTTGCCATGGTCGGCCTCGACGACAGTATTCAGATATTTGACCTGCCGGTGCTCGGTCTCCTCGGGACACTTGCCACCGACCTTCACGTCGGTCTCGTCGACCCGCCAACTGGTTGACCGTGGGCAGCGCCACTGCCAGCGAAGCCGCGTCTCGATCTCCGGCGCGTACTTCTGCACCCAACGGTAAATGGTCAAGTGATCGACCGAAACGCTGCGCTCGGCCATCATCTGCTCGAGATCACGGTAGCTGATGCCGTATCGGCAATACCAGCCCACCGCCCAGAGCACGATCTCACCCTCAAAGTGGCGTCCCTTGAAGCCTGACACGGCTTGGCTCCCTCCAGTGTCCAGCCATTCCGCCGCCCGCCGGCCAACTTTGCAACATAGCCCTGTCGCGCCCCGGCGGTGCTTCCTGCCGGGGCGACCAAAGCCTCGTCGGAGGGACTGCCGCGGCCGGAGGGTTTGCCAAGCATGGGGTCTTTATGCTTCAAGGGTGGACAACGCAGGGTATTGCGGCTGTTGCCCTCCTGAATCCGTCGGGGCGGCATCGGCCCGACCGGCCGTCGGATCGAGAGGGAACGGAGTTCATGAGCAAGCGTAACGGCACGGAGTTTCTTGCAGCCGATGTCCACGCGCGTCTCCGCACCAAAATCCTGACCTTCGAGATCAAGCCGGGCACGCGTTTGGTCGAGGACGAGATCTCGGCCAGCCTGGAGGTGGGCCGGACGCCGGTGCGCGAGGCGCTGCTGCGCCTGCAGGGCGAAGGGCTGGTCAGCCGGGAAAAGGGATGGGTGGTGGAGAGCACCGACCCCTCCCACATGCAGGCCATTTTCGAAAGCCGCATCGCCATCGAAGGCTATGCCACCCGGCTCGCCGCCGCGCGGGTGACGGACGGGCATGTCCAGGAACTCAGCAAGTTGGTTGAGGAAATGGACCGTTTCGAACAGATGCCCCGGGCTCAGTTGAATCAGTTGAACCGCAGCTTCCATCGCCGCATCATCGAGTTGTCGGGCAACCAGTTCTTCGTGGATATGCATGAGAAGACCCTGTTCCACTATTGGAACATGCGCCTGCCCATCATCTTTACGAAGGAGCAGACGCAGGTCGCCAACGACCAGCACAGGCTGATTCTGGGTGCATTGGCCGAACACCGCGAAGACGCGGCCGAGGAGGCTGCGCGGCAGCATGTCCGGACCACCTACGACATCGTCAGGGACACGCTGGACGGCTTTTAAACCCGGTCAGCGGGTCGACTTGCGGATTTCCAACACCACGCCGGCATCCCGGCGGGTGTCGAAATAGCAAAAGCCGGTGCCGTCGGCGCGGCGACCGCGGGCGATGACGCCCAAGCCTCTTGTGCGGCCCTCCGCTTCGGCGGCATCGCGATCCGGCACCTCGAAACCTAGGTGGTACACGCCTTCGCCATGTTCCGCCAAGAAGCGGCGTTGTGGCGAGTCCAGTTCGCCCGGGTCGCAAAGTTGGATCTGCATGTTGGCGAGATCGGCGCATTTGTAGCGCATTGCCTTGGATGCGGCTTCGTTGGGCACCTCGAACTCCAGATAAGGCCCTCCCTTCGGGTAATCGTACCAGGGGCCGACACCCAGCGATTCATAGTAGGCGACCGCCTTGTCGAGATCGCGGACGATGATGCAGACGTGATGCAGCGTGTTGAAGAGGGGGGACATGCGGCTCTTGGCTCCTTTTGTGTGAATAACTTCGACGGGCGGGGCATTACGCCCCGTGCTGCCGTAGCGGGGTGGCCGGGCGGTGCAGCGCCGCCAGCAGGCCGCCGGACAGGATCAGGGCGGAACCGAGGAAGGTGGGGGCGTCTGGCAGTTCCGCGAACACGGCGTAGCCGAGGATCACCGACCAGACGACCTGCGAATAGGAGAAGGGCGCCAGTTGCCAAGCCGGATGGCTGCGGTAGGCCAGCACGATGCAGAAATGCGCAGCCGTCCAAGTCGCCGCCATGCCGGCTGCGGCAAGGGCCTGCGCGCCGTCCGGTATGGTGGCGTGGAAGGGTAGGGCGATGCTCGCCGCGGCGAGGCCGACGGTCACCGACCAGAGCAGCGTGGTCACGGGCGGATCCCCATCGCCGATGCGGCGCGTGCACAGCATCCCGATTGCCCAGAACAGCGAGGAAAGAATGGGCAGCGCGACCGCTGCGGTCATCCCGTCAAGCCCCGGCCGCACCACCACCGCCACCCCGGCCAACCCAATGCCGACCGCTGCCCAATGAGCCGCCGACACCCGGTCGCCGAACAGCAGCGCCGACAGCCCGGTCAGGATGAACGGGGACATGAACACCAGCATCGTCGCCTCGGCCAGCCCGAGATGGCGCAGCGCCGCGATCAGCAAGGTCGTCGACGCGAGCAGACAAAGGCCGCGGGTCACCTGGACATGCGGGCGCACGCTGCGCAGCAGGCCCGGCCGCGCAATCACGACCGGCAGCAGCAGAATCACCGCACCCAGGCAGCGCAGCCACGCGATCTCGATGGGGTGGACACTCTCCGCCAGCCGCTTCGCCAGCACGTCCGACAGGCTGAACAGCAGCATCGATCCGACGATCAGTCCGATTCCACAGGCAAGCGAACGGTGCCGGGGCTGCGACATGGAACTGGCTTCCTAAGGCTGAAGAAAAGGGTGGGGTCAGGCAGGCGGGCACTTTGACCGCACACGCAAGGACTGCGGCGTCACGGTCCGGTCAAACACCACGATCCAGCATCTGGATGGGATGGCCGTGCCGCGCCCGGTCCGATGGGCGTCTACCGCAAGCAGCCACTCGGAGCCGCCGCGGGGGCTCAGCGTTCCGGCCGCGGCCGTGCCGTCGGTGAACAGGATCAGGCAGGGGGTAGGCTGCTGCTCCCGCTGTGACGGCAGACGCCCGTCCCGCACCGTTCCCCGGGCTCCCGGGTAGAGGTGGGTGCCGGTGGTTTCCAGAGTGATCGTCATCCGTCCAGCGCATCGCGGACGATCCGATGCGTTGTCGCGACATGCTCGCGCGCATGGCGTTCCGCCGCGCTGGAGTCACCGCAGGACAGGGCACTGAGGATCACCCGGTGCTGTCCGTTCGTCACCATCGCCTGCTCCCGGGTGAAGAGGACGGGCAGACGCATGTTCCAGTAATGGAACTGAGTGCGCTCATGCATCTCCACGAAGAAAGGATTTCCGGACAGGGTGACGATGCGCTGGTGAAAACGGCGGTTGAGCTGGTTGAGTGCGGCGCGGCTCATCGTTTCGAAGCCGTCCATTTCCTCCACCAGGGTCATCAGTTCGCGGAGGTCGGCAGGAGCGGTGCGCAGCGCAGCAAGGCGTGTGGCATAGCCTTCGATGGCGACCCGGCTTTCGAACACGCGGTCGATGCTCGCGGCGTCGGTGCTCTCCACCACCCATCCCTTTTCCCGGCTGACCAGCCCTTCGCCCTGCAGGCGCAGCAGCGCCTCGCGCACCGGCGTCCGGCCCACCTCCAGGCTGGCCGAGATCTCGTCCTCGACCAGACGCGTGCCCGGCTTGATCTCGAAGGTCAGGATCCGGGTGCGGAGACGCGCATGGACATCGGCCGCCAGCAGTTCGGTGCCGGCGCGCTTGCGCGCGCGATTCCGATCCGGGTCGCCTTCGGTGTTTTTGCGGTCGATGCTGTCTGGCATGACGATGTCCTTCGGTCGGCCGGTCAACCGGCGTGCCGGGCGACGAACTGCCGGCTGCGCTCGTGGCGGGGCGAGGTGAAGAAGCTGTGCGCCGGTACATCCTCCACCACCTCGCCATGCACCATGAAGATCACGCGGTCGGCGAAATCCCGGGCGATGGCCATCTCGTGGGTGGCGATGAGCATGGTGTAGCCTTGCTCCGCCAGACTGCGGATGGTTGCGACCACCTCCTGCGACAGTTCGGGATCAAGCGCGCTGGTCGGCTCGTCGAACAGCATGACGCTGGGGGCCAGCGCCAGGGTGCGGGCGATGGCGACGCGCTGCTGCTGGCCGCCCGACAGCTCGGATGGGTAACGGCCGGCCTTGTCGGGCAGGCCCACCTTCGCCAGCAGGTCGCGGGCCAGCGCCTCCGCCTCCGCCTTTGGCGTGCGCAGCACATGGACCGGTCCGCTCATGACGTTCTGCAGCACCGTCATGTGACGGAACAGGTTGAAGCTCTGGAACACCATGCCGATGGAGCGGCGTTGGGCGCTGATCTCGCGGTCGGACAGCTCGTGCAGGGTGTCGCCGACCTCGCGATAGCCGATGAGCTTGCCATGCACATAGATGCGGCCGGCGCTGATCGTCTCCAGGTGATTGATGCAGCGCAGAAGGGTGGATTTTCCGGCTCCCGACGGGCCGAGGAGGGTGACCACCTCCCCCGGCGCGATGGAGACCGAGACGTTCTTCAGGATCTCGACCGGTCCGTATGATTTCGAGACGGAGTCGAGCACCACGGCCGCAGCCTTGAGGGAGGTGTCCATGTCGTCCTCTGGGGGCTACCGCTGGGGGAAGGTCTTTTCGAGCACAGTCTGGATGGCGGTGGCGAAGGCCGTCATCACCAAGTACCAGAAGGCGGCGACCGCCAGCAGTTCGATGACCATGAAGTTGGACGAGTAGATGTCGGTGGCGATGCGCAGCAACTCCAGGAAGCCGATGGCGGATGCCAGCGACGTCGATTTCAGCAGCATGATGTACTGGTTGCCGCCGGCCGGGATGATGATGCGGGCCGCCTGCGGAATGACGACGTGGCGCAGCACCTGCGCTTCGGTCATGCCGATGGCGCGGGCGGCGGCGCGCTGGCCCTTGTCCACCGCCAGGATGCCGGCGCGGATGATCTCGGCCATATAGGCACCTTCGGCGAGGCCGAGCCCGGCGAGTGCCGCGACGAACGGCGTCACCACCGTGGTGGTCGGCGCGTCGTGCAGGACGATGTCGGTGAAGGGGACCGTTAGGTACAGGCGCTGGAACATGGTGGGCAGCGCGTTGAACCAGAACAGCAGCTGGATCAGCATCGGCGTGCCGCGGAAGAAATAGACATAGGTCGCCGACAGGCCGGCCAGGATGGGGTTGCCGCTGACCCGCATCAGGGCGACGACGAGGCCGATCGCGCTGGCCAGCGCCAGCGCCAGGGTTCCGAGGATGAGGGCGTTGCGGGCGCCGAGGAGCACCTGTTCGCTGGTGAGGTAGGTGAGGAACACCTCCGGGTTCATGATCTTCGCGCGGATCGCCGCGCCGAGGAGCATGCCCGTCACCAGAAGGACGATGGCGCTGAGGAGCCAGGCTCCCCAGCGCACGCGGTGCTTCACGCGGACGGCCCGTGGTTCGGCCATTGCGCAGCTGGCGGCCACGGTCATTTCCTCTTGCTGGCGGGCAGGTTGACGGTGATCTCCGGCAGGGCGGCGCCCTCCATCTCCCACTTGGACAGGATGGTCCGATAGGTGCCGTCGGCCAGCATGCTCTGCGCGGCCTTCTGCACGGCGTCCTTCAGCGGGGCGTTCTTCTGGAAGCCCCAGGAGGTTATGTATGGGGTCAGGATATAGTTGCCGCCCGCAATGGCGTATTTGCCTGGCACCTGCGCCTTCATGTAGACGAGCGCCGGGAAATCGCCGAGATAGCCGTCGACCCGCCCAAGGTCGAGCTGCATCCGGGCATCGGGTGCGGCAGGCAGCTGGTTGGCGGCGATCGGCGGCTTGCCGCCGGCGACGCAGGTTTCCGACGCCTTTTCCACCGCCGCCATGATGACGCGGCTGCCCAGCAGGGTGGCCACCGACTTCCCGCAGAAGTCCGCTAGGCTCCTGAGCTTGTCCGCGTCGCCGGCGCGAACCAGGATGCTGCCGCCGGACATCAGGTAGTTGACGAAATCGACCTTCTGCTCGCGCTCCTCGGTGTCGCTGATGCCGCCCGAGGCGACATCGAAGCGGCCGGCCTCAAGGCCGGGTATCAGTGCGGCGTATTCGCCATGCACGAAGGTGATGGTGAGGCCGAGGCGCTTGCCCACCTCGTTCAGCAGATCGACGCTGACGCCCGTCGGCTCGGTTTTGCCGTCCTGGCGGAATTCGACAGGCGGGAAGGTCTGCTGCGACCCGACGCGCAGGGTACCGGCATCGCGGATCGGCTTCGGCACGAGGGCCGCGGCCTCGCTGACGATCTGGGCGTAGGCAGGGGCGTGCGGCGACATCGCGAACAAGCAGGCGGCCACCGCCGCGATCGAGGCCGGCATAGTCCGGCTGGAAGTAGCCGAAGGGGGCAGACGCATCGCAGTTTCTCCTCTGTTCCTGTCGTTCTTTGTTTTGTGTCTTTTGTCGGCAGCGATGGCGCCCCTCCGCCGGACCGCATTCTGCGGCGGCCGTTCGGCGGAAGGGCGCGTCTCATCACCGCGTCTCTGCCGAACGGCCCGGAACGGCGGACGGGTTCGGACGGTCGGCGCGCGGGCAGGCTGCCGCCTCCTCGTACATCGCCAGCACGGAGCGGACATACTCGTCCGGGAAGCCCCAATGCTTCATGCCTTCGGGGATATGGTTCCAGTAGAAGTTGGGCGGACGCATCGCCGAACCCGGCGCCGACATGCGGTAGGTCCAGCAGTCGTAGACCTTGCCGTCGTCGCCGCGGACGCTGACGAAGCAGCGTTCGAAGTCGTCATAATCCTCTTCGAAATGATGGTCCGGGTGTTCGACGACGATGCCCAGCACGTTGTTGCCCCAGGCCCGGCCGGTATTGGACAGATGACACCATCCGCGATCCGCGCGGCCTGCCGCCGCATGGAACTCGAGCTTGTGGTTCGCGACATAGCCCTTGGTGACCACCTTCGCCTCCGGGAAGTACCGGTGCAGTTCCGGCGGATTCAGCCACGTGCAGTACCCGAAATAGTACATCTCAAACCCCATTGTGGATTTTGCGGTTCTGCGGGACAGCCGAATGTGCCCCGCTGAACATATACGAGAACATATACGATAAAATATATGCTAGCAATCGGGAATCTGGCGATGCGGACGGACACGCTGTTCATTGCTTATGCTGGCCAGATTGTTGCTTCCACGAGCGGGTTTTGAGCATGTCAGCGAAGCTCGGGTGAACCGGCAGGAAACATTCGACGCGTCGATGTGGACCGGAGGCAGCCGGCCATGGACGGTGAATTGCTGGGCCTGCCGGACGGATTTGAACCGTTTCATGTGTCGCTCGCGCCGTCGGGTCGGCTGGTGCGAGACTTCGCAGCGATTGTTCAGGTGTTGGCTTTGCCGATGTTCACTGGCGAGCCTTATCTCCCTCTTCGCTGCCGCGTAGGATTTCAGCCTGTCCGTTATGACGACCCGCGGCGCATTTTGCGAAAGAAGCGCTTGGCTGCCTTCGTGTTGCGCCGGCCCTGTACCAGGATGTCCAGCACCACCCCGTTCTGGTCAATGGCGCGCCACAGGTGGTGCTGCTTGCCGCGGATGCGGATGAACACCTCGTCCAACAACCATTTGTCGCCCGGCTGGGGTCGATGGCGCTTGAGCGTGGTGGCGAACTCCCGGTGCGAAGCGCAGACCCCACTCCCGAATGGTCTCGTAACTGACCTCGATGCCCCGCGCCGCCAGGATCAATTCGACTTCCCGCAGGCTCAAGCTGAAGCAGTGGTACAGCCACACCGCTTCGCTGATGATCTCGGCCGGAAAGCGGAGACCGCGATAGGGATTGGACGCCGTGCTCATGCTCGCCAACCTGCCACGCCGGAGAGGTCCACGCCGACCTGACAACGCCGTCTGGACCTACGGGACTCCCCATCCTGCCGTGGCCGCCATCCGCGGACATTTGGCGTTTTATCCGGAGCGCGTCGATAGCATCGAAGAGCACGCGGCCACATAGCGGCGGCCGGCGGAGAAATCGCTTTCCGCAAAGTCGGCCCGGTCAGTGCCAGCTTCTGTCCAGACCGTGTTGGCCGCCGCTCCGCACCGGCCCTTATGCCCCGGCTGCAAACATGTTCCCAGACGCGATTGTCCCGGTCACGCGCCGCCGTCTCCCTGCGTCGGCTGACGTTCTTCCGTCTGCAGGATATGGTCGGCGGTCAGCCGGCGCAGCGCGCCGGCGTCGCCGGCCGCGATGGCCTCGACCATGTGGAAATGTTCGCGGCTCGACTGCTCGATGCGGGCGCGGGTCTTCCATTGCGTGACCGGCGCCGAGGGGCCGCGCCCCCGCAATTCCCAGACGATGTTGATCAGTTCGCGGTTGGAGCCGAGCGCCAGGAGCTTGGCGTGGAAGGCGATGTTGGCCTCGTAGAGGTCGAGCAGCGTCCCTTCCAGGATGAGGTCGGCGAAGCGCTGCGCGAGCGCACGAAGCACCGCGATGTCGGCGGCGGTCGCGTTGGCGACCACGCTGCCCGCCGCCGCCGTCTCCAGGATCAGCCGGACCTCGCGCACCTCCTCGGCTTGGCGGTCGTCGGGGGTGTGGACATGGTAGCCCCGGTTCGGCACATGCCGCACCAGCCGCTTGAGCGCGAGCTGGTCGAGCGCGCGCCGCACCTCCATCCGTTTGGCCTCGTAGCGGTTTTCCAGGTCGATCTGCTTCAGCCACATTCCCGGCGCGAAGACGCCGGCCTGGATGTCGCGCGCCATGCGGTCGACGAGGCTGCCGGTGGCGGGATCCGCTTTGACGCTCATGGGACGCAGGTGACCTCGCATTCTGTCTGAACCATCGCTCCGGCGGCGCCGAAGACGGCACCGGAGCCGGCGCGCCGTATCGTAAGGCGGCCCCGCGCAGGCGGCAACGGATGTCCGGAGATTTCCCCCTCCGTCGGAATCCGCTCGCCACCTCGTTCCATCCGGACCGGCGGAACGCTGTGCCCACCGATCATCGGAAAAACGGAATTGCCCCCTTGCCAACGCGCCGGCAATGTGTAACCAATTTTGGCGCCAATTTCTACACCAATTGGAACCGCGATGACTCTCCTCGACGCCCCCCCGGGCGGTCCCGCCGGTGCCAAGGCCGGTGCCGATGCCGAAATCGGCGCCCCGCAGGACCGCGGCCGGCAAATCTACGACCTCGGCCACACCACGGTGTTCGCCAGCCGGCACGATCCGCGCTTTTCCTACTGCCTCTATGTTCCGCCGCCGGTCGAGGGCGCCGCTCCGGACCTGGCGGTGGTGATGCACGGGACCGGCCGCGCCTTCATGGCCTACCGCGACGCCTTCGCCGACTTCGGCCGCTGGAACAACTGCGCCATCCTCTGCCCGCTGTTCCCGGTGGGGGTGCGCGGCGACGGCAACCGCGACGGCTTCAAGTACATGCAGGAAGCCGACATCCGGTACGACGAGGTGCTGCTGTCCATCGTCGACGAGGTCGGGGAGCGCTACGGCTTCGACGTGTCCCGTTTCGCCCTGTTCGGCTATTCCGGCGGCGGGCATTTCGCCAACCGCTTCTTCCTGCTGCGGCCGCAGCGGCTGTGGGCCGTCTCCATCGGCGCGCCGGGATCGGTGACGCTGCTCGACCCGACGCGGGACTGGTGGGTCGGCGTGCGCGACATGAAGGCGCGCTTCGGCATCGAGGCCGATCCCGCGGCCATGGCGTCGGTTCCGGTCCAGATGGTGGTCGGCGCCGCCGATCTGGAGACCTGGGAAATCACCCACCGCGAGGGCGGCCGTCATTGGATGCCCGGCGCCAACGACGCCGGCCGCACCCGGCCGGAGCGGCTCGACAGCCTGCGCCGCTCCTTCGAGGCCGCCGGCATGCGGGTCCGCTTCGATCTGGTCCCCAACGTCCCGCATGACGGCAACAAGGTGGTCGGCCATGTCCAGGACTTCTTCGCCGACATGTTGAAGCGCCGCCGCGCGGCCAGGGGCTGAGAGGAGGCCGATCATGGTGGCAGAGCGGATCGGGGAGGCGATGATCGTCGCCCCGCAGCCCGAGGCGGCGGAAGCCGGGGCGGAGGTGCTGGAGCGCGGCGGCAACGCCGTCGACGCAGCCATCGCCTGCGCCTTCGTCCAGGGGGTCGTCGATCCCCAGATGTCGGGCATCGGCGGCTTCGGCTCGATGCAGGTCTACATGCCGGGACGCGGCGTCCACGACATCCTGGAGTTCTACGCCCGCGCCCCGCTCGCCGCCCGGCCCGACATGTGGACCGACCTGCTGCTGGGCCAGACGCGCGACGGCTTCGGCTTCCTGCTCGAAGGCGGCATCAGCGAGATCGGCCATCTCGCCGTCTGCACGCCGGGCAGCCTGAAGGGCTATGCCGAGGCGCTCGGCCGCTACGGGACCTTCGACTGGGCCGACGTGATGGCCCCGGCCATCGCCCAGGCCAGGCGCGGCTTCATGGTCCGGCCCCATGTCCACTGGTACTGGTCGCTCGACCAGAGCGGCAGTGGCGAGGTCGACACCATCGACAAGCTGCGGCACAGCCGCACCGGCCGGGACATCTATTTCCGGCCCGACGGCACGGTGAAGCGCCCCGGCGACCTCGTTCTCAACCCCGACCTGACGCGGACGCTGGAGCGGATCGCGGCGGGCGGACCCGACCTGTTCTACCGCGGCGAGATTGCGGAGGAGATCGCCGCCGACATGGCGGCGCATGGCGGGCTGATCGGCCTCGACGATCTCGCCGCCTATGAGATTTCGACCGCGGCGCCGGTCTGGGGCGAGTATCGCGGGCACCGCATCTCGACCAGCCCGCCGCCGGCCAGCGGCTTCCCGATGCTCCAGCTTCTCCACATCCTGGAGAATTTCGACATCGGCGCGCTGGAGCATGGTTCGGCCGAACATGTCCGCCTGCTCGCCGAGGCGATGAAGCGGATGACGGTGGACAAGGACAGGCACATGGGCGACCCGGCCTATGTGGAGGTCCCGGTGGACCGGCTGATCGCCAAGGATTACTGCCGGGAACTGGCCGAGGACATCCGCGCCGGCAACCGGGCGGAGGTGTCGCGGCTCGACAAATCCAGCCGCGACACCACGCACATCTCGGTGGTGGACGGCCAGGGCAACGCGGTCGCCCTGACGCACACGCTGGGCAGCCCGTCGGGCGCCATCACCGACGGTCTCGGCTTCATGTACAACGGGACGATGGCCCGCTTCGACCCGCGGCCGGGGCGCGCCGGCTCCATCGCGCCGGGCAAGCGGCGCGCCAGCTCCGCGGCGCCGACCATCGTCTTCAAGGGCGACCGGCCTTTCGTGGTGATGGGGGCGCCGGGCGGCAGCTACATCGCCCCGGCTATGGCGCAGGGCATCATGAACGTGATCGACTTCGGCATGCCGATGCTGGAGGCGGTCAGCGCCCCGCGCGTCATGGCGGTCTCCAACACCATCGACGTGTCGAACCGCATCCGCCACTCGGTCACCGACGCGCTGGCGGGGCAGGGGTACGCGGTGAAGCGGTCGTGGCAGAGCTACGCCTTCGCCGCCCTGCACGGCATCCGCATCGACGGCGGTGTCTGCAGCGGCGGCGCCGATCCGCAACGGGACGGCATGGCCATCCGCGTGCGGCCGCCGGCTGGACCGGCCGGGCCGGCGGCGAGCGGTTCTTAGCCTTATCGCGCCGGCCGGCAAACAGGCCGGCGTTCAACGACAATGATTCATGAACAGAGGGGTAGGTCGATGACGAGGTTCCTGGCAGCCCTGTTGGGCACGGCGCTGGCGGCTGGAGCGGCGACCGCCTCCGCCCAGAGCATCACCGTCGCGCTGAACGCCGACATCCGCAGCACCAATCCCGGCGTGAACCGGGACGACAACACCGATGCCGTCGTCCTGCACATGGTCGAGGGGCTGGTCGGCTACCGTGCGAACGGCTCGGTCGCCCCGCTGCTCGCGGAATCGGTCGAGCGGTCGGACGACGGCAAGACCTACAGCTTCCGCCTGCGCCAGGGCGTGACCTTCCACAACGGCGCGCCGCTGACCTCCGCGGACGTGCTGTGGAGCTGGAACCGTTATATGGATCCGAAGACGGACTGGCGCTGCCGCTCCGACTTCGACGGGCGGAACGGCCTGAAGGTCGAGAAGGTCGAGGCGCCGGACGACCGCACCGTCACCATGACGCTCGATCACGCCAGCGCGCTGTTCCTCGACGCCCTGGCCCGCACCGACTGCGGCGGCACCGCCATCCTCCACAAGGACTCGCTGAAGCCCGACGGCAGCTGGGACAAGCCGGTCGGCACCGGCCCCTTCCGGTTCGGCGAGTGGCGCCGCGGCGAATATGTGACGGTCGCCCGCTTCGACGGCTACCAGTCGCCGCCGGGCGACAAGCCCGACGGGATGGTCGGGGCCAAGCGCACGGCGCTCGCCTCGGTGAAGTTCCTGGTGGTTCCCGACGCCTCCACCGCCAAGGCGGCGCTGGCCTCCGGCGCGGTGGACGTGGCCCAGGTGCTGGAAACCGACGTGCCGGAGCTGAACAAGACCAGGACGGTCGAGGCCGGCTTCTACCCGTCCACCACCAAGCACACCTTCCTGTTCCAGACGCGCGACCCGCTGCTCGGCAACGTCAAGCTGCGTCAGGCGATCGCCGCCTCGCTCGACATCCCGCAGCTGGTGGCCGCCGTGACGAACGGCGAGGGCAAGCCTAACAATTCCGGCGTTCCCGTCACATCCGCCTACTACGACGCCGTCCAGGCCAAGGGCTACACCTACGACCCGGCCAAGGCGAAGGCGCTGCTCAAGGAGGCCGGCTACAAGGGCGAGCCCATTAAAATCATCGCCAACAAGCGCGTCCATGTCCCCAGCTTCAACGCCGCGGTGATCGCCCAGGCGATGATGCAGGCGGTCGGCATCAACGCCCAGATCGAGGTGCTGGAGTGGGTGACGCAGCTCGACCGCTACAACACCGGCAATTACCAAATGATGTCCTTCTCCTATTCCGGACGCCTCGACCCGGCGCTGAGCTATGAGCAGTTCTCGGGCCCCAAGGACAGCCAGCCGCGCAAGATCTGGGACGATCCCGCGGTCCAGGACCTGATCACGAAGGTGTCCACCATCTCCGACGAGGCGCAGCGCCAGGCGATCTTCGATGAGCTGCACAAGCGGCAGATGGAGGCGACTCCGCTGATCATCTTCTCCAATGGCCAGGAAGCCTGGGCCCACACCAAGCGTGTCCAGGGAGCCGACCCGTGGGAAGGCAAGGCGCGCGTCTGGGGCGCCAGGGTGGTCGGGAACTGATCGTCCGCGCATGAGTGAGGTCGCGGGGCACCCCCTTGCGGGAGCCCCGCTGCGCAGAGGAGACGGGTGTGCTGCATTTCGTGTTCAAACGGATCGCCATGGCGGTGCCGACGCTGCTGATCATGGCGGTGACGGTCTTCGTGCTGATCCGCCTCATACCGGGCGATCCCGCCGCACTGATGCTCGGCGATCTCGCGACCCCGGCCAGCCTCGCCGACCTGCATGAGCGGCTGGGCCTCGACCGGAGCCTGCCGGTCCAGTTCGGCATCTGGTTCGGCAACATGCTGCACGGCGACCTCGGCACATCCATCACCTCCAACCAGCCGGTCCTGCCGCTGGTGCTCGACCGCTTCTGGATCAGCGCGCGTGTCGTTCTCATCGCCGTGCTGTTGGCCAGCCTGTTCGCGGTGCCGGCCGGCATGATCGCCGCGTGGCGCCAGAACACCGCCACCGACCTGTTCCTGGTCGGAACGGCGACGCTGCTCTATTCGATTCCGACCTTCTGGCTCGGCCTGCTGCTGCTGCTCTTCCTCGGCCTGCAGCTCAACTGGCTTCCCGTCGTCGGCTATGTGTCCTTCTCCGAGGATCCGGGAGCGGCCCTGCTCTACATCGTCATGCCGGTGATGACCCTGTTCCTGCACGAGATGGGGGTGCTGATCCGCATGTCCCGCGCCAGCACGCTGGAGGTGCTGCGTCTCGACTACATCACCCACGCCCGCGCCAAGGGGCTGTCCGAATCGGCGGTGCTGTGGCGGCATGCCTTCAAGAACGCCTTCGGGCCGACCTGGACGCTGATCGGGCTGGTGCTCGGCAACCTGCTGGGCGGCATCGCGGTGGTCGAGACGGTCTTCACAATTCCGGGGCTCGGCCGTCTGCTCGTCGACGCGATCTTCGCGCGCGACTATCCGGTCATCCAGGGCTGCCTGCTGTTCGTCGCCTTCGTCTACGTGGCCGTGAACCTCGTGGTCGATCTGCTCTATCCGCTCTTCGATCCCAGGGTGACCGCGGAATGAAACGGCTTTCCCTCAACGTCGTCATCGGCGGCGCGATCATCGGCACGGTCGTCGTCGGGGCGGTGCTGGGCGCGGTCTGGACTCCCTACGACCCGCTCAAGATCGATTTCGTCGGCCGGCTGGCACCGCCGGGGGCAACCCACTGGCTGGGCACGGACGAGTTCGGCCGCGACGTGCTGAGCCGCCTGATGGCGGCGGCGGCGACCAGCACGCTGATCAGCCTGTCCACGGTCGTGGCGGCCGGCCTGCTCGGCACCGCGGTCGGCCTGGTCTCCGGCTATGTGCGCGGCTGGACCGACCGCATCCTGATGGCGTTCAACGATGCCCTTCTGGCCTTTCCGGCGATCCTGCTGGCGCTCGGCCTGCTGACGGTGGCCGGCGCCAACAGCTATGGGATCATCGTCGCCCTCGGCCTCGCCTACACGCCTTCGGTCGCCCGCATCGTGCGCGGTACGGTGCTGTCGCTGCGCGAGCGCGAGTTCGTCGAGGCCTCGCGCGTGATGGGCAACTCGGAACTCTACACCGTCCTGCGCCACATCCTGCCGAACTGCGTCGGGCCGATGATCGTGCTGGCCACGTCGATGTTCGGCTGGGTGCTGCTGGCCGAAAGCGCGCTCAGCTTCCTTGGGCTGGGCGTGCCGCCGCCGGCGCCGACCTGGGGGAACATGCTGGCGGCAAGCCGGCCCTTCATCGCCCAGGCGGTCTGGCTCGCCATCTTCCCCGGCTTCTGCATCTCCCTGACCCTGCTCGGCATCAACCTGCTGGGCGACGCGCTGCGCGACAGGCTCGATCCGCGCATGAGAGGGGCCTCCTGACATGACCGACATCATTTCCTCCGGCGCCCTTCTCGACGTGGAGGCTCTGAGCCTCAGCGTCGCGGCCACCGGTACGGAGGTCGTCCGCGGCGTCAGCTTCGCGGTGGCGCCGGGCGAGATCGTCGGCATCGTCGGCGAATCCGGCAGCGGCAAGACGCTGGCCGTGCGCTCGATCATGGCGCTCCAGCCGCCGGCGATCCGCCGCACCGCCGGCACCATCCGCTTCGAGGGCCGCGATCTCGTGGACTTGTCGCCGAGGGAGCTGCGCAACCTGCGTGGCGGCCGCATCGGCATGGTCTTCCAGGAGCCGATGACCTCCCTCAACCCGTCGATGACCATCGGCCGGCAGCTGGAGGAGGGGCTGGCCGTGCACCAGCGCACGCTGTCCGCCGACGGGCGGCGCGCCCTGGTGCTCGACATGCTGCGGCGGGTCGGCATCGCCGATCCCGATCGCGCGCTCGCCGCCTACCCGCACCAGTTCTCGGGCGGCATGCGCCAGCGGATCATGCTGGCCTCGGTCATGCTCCTCCAGCCGGCGCTGCTGATCGCCGACGAGCCGACGACGGCGCTCGATGCCGTGGTCCAGCGCGACGTTCTCGAACTGATGGTCGGGCTGACGCGGGCGCACGGGACCGCGGTGCTGATGATCAGCCACGACCTGTCGATGGTCGCGCGCTACACCGACCGCATCATCGTCATGCGCAAGGGCGAGATCGTCGAGCAGGGGCGCAGCGACGAGCTGCTGCGCGCGCCGCAACACCCCTATACCCGGGCACTTCTGTCGGCGATGCCGCGCCGCCTGCCGGCGCGGCCCATTCCACCCGCCGCAACGCCGATCATCGAGGTCCGGGACCTCGTCGTCGAATATGGCGGCCGCCGCGGCCTGTTCCGCAAGGAGCAGGGCAAGCGTGCGCTGCACGGCCTGTCCCTGTCGATCATGCCGCGGGAGGTGGTGGCCCTGGTCGGCGGCTCTGGCTCGGGCAAGACGACGCTGGGCCGCGCCATCGCCGGGCTGCTGCCCTCCAGCGGCGGGACCATCCGCTATGCCGGCCGGCCGATCGGGGCGGGCGGCCCGGGATGGGCCGATTACCGCCGCAACTGCCAGATGGTCTTCCAGGACCCCTATTCCTCGCTCGACCCGCGAATGACCATCGGCGCGCTGGTCGGCGAGGCCCTGCGCACCGTGCCAGCCATGGGCCGGGGCGAAAAGGCCGACCGGGTGGCAGAGGTGTTGTCGGAAGTCGGCCTCGCCGGACCATTTGCCGACCGCTACCCGCACGAGCTGTCGGGCGGCCAGCGCCAGCGCGTCGCCATCGCCCGCGCGGTGGTCCGCCGTCCGGCTTTCGTCATCGCCGACGAGCCGGTCTCCGCCCTCGACGTGACGGTGCGCGCCCAGGTGCTGGAGCTTTTCGCCGATCTCCAGGCGCGGCACGGCTTTTCCTGCCTGTTCATCAGCCACGACCTCGGCGTGGTCGAACAGATCGCCGACCGGGTCGTTGTCATGCAGGACGGTCGCATCGTCGAACAGGGAGACCGCGACACCGTCTTCGATCATCCGTCCCACGCCTACACGCGGCGTCTGCTCTCCGCCATTCCGGCGCTGGCGCCGACGGGCGAGGGGGGCGTGCGGCTCAAATGGCGGTTCGACGACGTGTCTCCGGAGCCCGTGCCGTCCTGAGGGCGCCACCGGATCTTTCGTCCTCGTCAGGGCCGTGGTCTCAATCGGGAGCCGGCGGGGACCGAGGGCCTCCTCAGGCTGCTGCGGTGCAGGCCAATTACCTCAACACCGTCGTCGAGCAGGACCCCGGCCTGTCGAACGGTTGATCCGGCGGGGGCTCGGCTTCAGGAGATTCCGCACCGCGCGCCGGACGATCGCCGGCTACGGGATCATGGCGATGGTGTGCAAAGGGCAGGTCGCCACGATTCCCGCCAACGAGATGCCTGCCCAGGCGACCTTCATCGCGAACCTCTTGGACATGGCCGGCCGACGACGCGGCTTCCGCGGATCCCGGCGCCTGCCGACAAACCATGCAACGGAACCATTTCGTGCTCCGGTGAGACCTGAAGTCCGGCCCCGAGATCGCCACCACGAGCCGACGGTGCCCGGCCCCCCGTCATCGCAGTGCGGTGCGATCCGCGCGGAACGGTTCCAGATCAACGACCGGATCGTCGCCAACGATCGACTCCGCGATCAGGCGGCCGGTAATTGCCCCGAGCGTCAACCCCTGGTGGCCATGCCCGAAGGCGAACCACAGGTCCCGATGCCGCGGAGCGGGACCGATGATCGGGAGCATGTCCGGCAGGCAGGGCCGGATGCCCATCCACGGCCGGGACTCCAACGCGTCTCCCAACGGGATGAGGCGCCGCGCATGGCGCAGGGCCCGGTCGATCTGAACCGGTGTCGGTTCGGCGTCGCGCCGGGCGAACTCGGCACCGGTGGTCAGACGCACGCCCTGGCGCATCGGAGCGAGGACATATCCCCGCTCGGCATCGAGGACCGGCCGCCCAAGCTGCGCCCCGGCCTGCAAACCATAATGCATGTGGTAGCCGCGCTTGCCTGCAAGTGGAAAGCGATACCCCAGCCTCGCCGTCACCTGATCGGACCATGCCCCCAGGGCGACGACGGCGGCATCCGCCTGGACCGGACCGTCCTGGGTTTCGACCGACCAGCCGCCGGCCACCTGCCGGAGCGAGCCGGCGTTCCCGGTCAGAAACAGTCCGCCCAGCCGCTCCGTCGCCATCCGGTAGGACTCCACAAGCTGGCCGGGATCCGTCACCGTGAGCGGCTCGGGATAGTAAAGTCCGCCCAGCACCCCCGGGTCGATGTCCGGCTCCAGCGACGCGAGCCGGGTCCGGTCGAGCGGCCTCGCCTGGACACCGAAAAGGCGCTGCAGCTCGTCGGCCTGCTGCAGTTCCGCGTCCTGCCGCCGGGCGGTTCTGAAGACCTTCAGCCAGCCGGTCGGGCGCAGCAGATGCCCTGCCTCGGCAATGCCTGCCAGATTGCGGGTCTCCTCCAGGCAGCGGGCGATCAGGCTGTGATGGTCCCTTGCGATCCGGGCATGCCGGAGCGGATGCGAGTGATGCCAGTAGCGCCGCAGGAACGGAGCGAGCCCGGGCAGGGCGTTCGGATGATAATGGACGTCGGTCCCCCGGTTTCCGGCGACGCGCAGCAGCGTCGCCAGGTCGCGGGGGAATGCATAGGGAAAGATCGCCTCGCGCTGAATGAGTCCGGCATTGCCGTATGAGGCCTCCCGTCCGGCCGCACCCCGCCGGTCGACCAGCGCGACGAACCGCCCACGCATCTGCAAATGCAGGGCGGTTGCTGCGCCTACGACGCCGGCACCGACGACGAGAACATCGACTTTCTTCACGGCAGACGCTCCGCGGCCGCGTCGAACGGCCATTTCGGCCGCCTGATCTTCCGGAAAGGCAGCGTCGTGATATCCCGGGTGACGACGCCCGGGGCATCGACCATGACGATCCGCGAGGCGATCGCCGCGAAAGCCGAGCGGAAGTGCTGGGACGACTTGACGACCACGATTCGCCGGTCCGCCGGGTCGCAGCCGAGCTGGGTGAACAGGTCGAGGCCGAAGGCCTGGCAGCGGTAGCTCGTCAGCACGACGTCGATGCCGTCGCAGGCGACCAGCGCGCAGTCGCCCAGCTTCGCGGGCGTGCCGGCAAGCCCCGTCATCGTCATGTCGCGCTTGAGCGCCTTCACCTCCCAGATCCCGTCCACCGGATCGCCCGACAGCGGACCGATCTTGCCGCCGATGCGCAGCGGAATTCGCGCGCCGGCACCGGCATCGAAGGCGATGCGGACGGCGACCATGTCCCAGAGGGGGCCGAGACAGGCATTTTCGACGCCCCTCTGCATCAGCCGCCGCAGGATGAAGGTGGAATCGCTCGGAGCACCGCCGCCGGCATTGTCGCTGCCGTCGCCGAGCACCACCGGACCGGGCGTGGCGAGGGCCAGATCGATGGCCTGATCGACGGTCGGCATGGGGCTGGCAAGCCGGTCCCGCAGCGCGAACAGGTCGTTGGCCAGGGCATCGGCGACGGATGCGGCGCGGGTGCCGTCGCGATCCTCGTCGGCGTCGCCGTAGACGAGGATCTTGGTGCCCATATCGGCCGTATCGCCCCATGCGAAACCGTGGACGATCGAGATCGAGACGATTCCGTCCCGGCCCTCCATGGCCTTCACCCGGTCGACGAAGCCGCGGGCCGGCTCCTGCGTGGTGTGGAGCAGGCCGATCATGCCGGTGTCGGCGACGGCCGGGCGCAGCCGCAGACGACCCCCGGCAAGCTCCGCGCAGCGCTCCACCAATTCCAGCGCACGCTCCGCGATGTCCGTGTGAGGATATTCCTTCCAGCAGATCAGCAGATCGGCGTTGCCGACCATCGCATCGCTCAGATGGGTGTGGGGATCGAGCGTGGCCCCGACGACGGCGTCCGGCCCGGCCATCGCCCGGATCCGGGCAAGCAGATCGCCTTCGCAATCGTCATAGCCATCCGCCACCATCGCGCCATGCAGCCCGATCAGAACCATGTCGACCGGCAGGGCCGCCCGAAGGTCGTCGAGCAGCGCATCGCGCAACTGTTCATAGGTGGCCCTCGTCACCAGCCCGTTGGGGACGGCGGCCGCGACCAGACCTTCGGTCAGGTGCCAGCCGCGCTCCCGCCCCAGCTTGCGGGCGGCCCACAATGGGCCGCTGTGCATCTGCATCGCGTCGGGATGCCGGCCGGCGGGAAAGAACGCCCGTTCGTGGAAGCTCGATACACCGGTCGGCATCGGACCGAAGGTGTTGGTCTCCGTCGCCAGGGAACCGGAGAAGACGCGCAGTGACTTCATCGTTTTTCCAGGAATGGATGGAGATGGAAGGGCCGGCGGATCAGGCGGAGACGGCTTGCCGCCGCCGGCGCAGCAGGATCAGCACCACGCCGCCGGCGGCCAGCGCCAGGGCGATTGCCGCGAGCCCGCCTTGCAGGGATCCGGTCGCGTCGCGGATGGTGCCGATCGCCATCGGACTGATGAAGCCGCCAAGCAGTCCGATGCTGTTGATGAGCGCGATGCCGCCCGCCGCCGCCGTGCCGCGGAGCAGATCCGCGGGGATCGTCCAGAAGACCGTGTAGGCCGAATAGATGGCGGCCGTTGCCACGACCAGGGCGGCAAGCGACACCGGCACGTTGCCGAGCGCCGCACCGGTGGCGGCCAGACCGGCCGCACCGATGAAACAGCCTGCGATACTGTAACCATAACGGTCGCCGCTGCGGTCGGAGCGCCGGGCGACCAGTTACATGGTCATCACGGCAACCAGATAAGGCAGCGCCGAGAGAAGCCCGATGGTGAACGTCTCGGAGACGCCGCCCGACCGCAGAAGGGTTGGCAGCCAGAAGCTGACAGCATAAAGCCCTGCGATCATGCAGAAATAGGAAAATGCGAGCGCATAGATGCGCGGGTCGCGCAGTGCCCGGGAAAAGCCGTCGTGGCGCCGTTCGCCGGTTTCCTCCGCGAGGTCGGACCTGATCAGGGCACGCTCGGCCCCGGTGAGCCACGGAGCCTGTTCGGGACCGTCGCACAGGACGAGGAACAGCACGACGCCGAGGGCGACACAGGGTAGCCCCTCGACGAGGAACAGCCATTGCCACCCCGCGAACCCCAGCGCTCCGTTCAGCCCGGCCATGATCGCGGTGGAAAGCGGACCGCCGACGACCCCGGCGACCGGGCTCGCCAGGAGAACCGTCGCCATCACCCGTCCACGATGGGTCCGGCCGTACCACAGGGTCAGGTAATAGAGCAGACCCGGTCCGAAGCCGGCTTCGAAAACGCCGAGCAGGAAGCGCAGAATGTAGAAGGTATGCTCGTCATGGACAAAGATCATCGCGGCCGAGGCCAGCCCCCACAGCACCATGATCCGGCTCATCGTCCGCCGCGCTCCGATCCGGGCGAGCAGGAGGTTGCTTGGGACCTCGAACAGCACGTAGCCGAGAAAGAAGATGCCGGCGCCGAACCCGTATGCCGCTTCCGAAAAACCCAGATCGCTCTGCATCTGCAGCTTGGCGAAGCTGATGTTGACACGGTCCAGATAGGCCAGCCCATAGGACAGGATCAGCAGCGGAAGGATCCGCATTCCCACCTTTTTGAAGACACGCGCCTTCTCCCGGTCGGTCGCCGCCGGGTCCATCGGTCCGGCCATGGTGGTCACGTGTGCGTTCAAGAAGGCCTCCTGTCGGGTAGCTATTGTTCTTGCACCCAGCATTCCTCCGCCCGCTGTTGCCAGCAATGATAAAATAGGCTGTGATACGTTGCGATTGAGGCAACGAAAGTCAGCGCCGATGCCGCTCGGACCCAGCAGCCGTCAACTGTCCTACTTCATGGAGGTTCTGAGAGCGGGATCGGTCCGCGGTGCGGCCGAAGCCTCCAACGTCGAGCCGTCCGTCGTCAGCCGGCAAGTCGCCGCCCTGGAAGCCGATCTGGGGGTGAGCCTGCTGGAGCGGCGCGGCCGCGGCGTGGTCCCGACGGAAGCGGCCGAGCTGGTCCTTGCCTATTGCCGGGACCGCGTCACCGGCGACGATGCGTTGCGGACCCAGCTCATGGAACTCGAAGGTCTGAAGCGCGGGCGTCTCCACCTTATGGTGGGCGACGGGTTCGTCGACACCGTCATGAGGCTGGTGGTCGGGCGCTTCTGCAGCGAATTTCCAAAGGTCGAGGTCACCGTCGAGGTCGGGGGCACCAGCGAGACGGTGCGGGCGCTTGCGGAGGACCGCTGCGATCTGGGGCTGGCCCTGTCACCGCCGACAAGTTCTGCCATCCGCGTGGTCAGCCAGCGGGCCCACCCGATCTGTGCCCTGATGGCCCCCGGCCATCCCTGTTTCAGGATCGAGGCGCCATTGACCCTTGCCTTGCTTCAGACATACTCGTTGGCCCTGGCCGCGCCGGGGACCGGGCTGCGCACGCTGATCCAGGCGGCAGCGGACGACGAGTGCGTCGAATTGCGGCCAAGCTTCGTTTCCAACACCGTCATGCCGATGAAGCACTATGCCGAGGCGGGTCTGGGCTTGACCTTCCTGTCCGCACAGGCGGCGGCGACGGAGTTGGCGGACGGGCGCCTGATCGCCCGCCCGATTGCCAATCCCATTCTGCAGAAAAGCCGGGTGCAGATGATCGTCCGCGACCGGCCGCGGCTGTCCCCTGCGCTGATGCGGCTCATCCGGACCTTCGATGAGGCAGGATATTTCAGCGCGGCGAACGATCCCCGGCCGTCTGCCGGCGGATGACCAACACCGTCGTTTCGTCCACCGTGTCGGCGGAGTACGGAGCCTGCCAGCTCTCATGCCAGTCCTGGTGAGGGAGCGAGCGGCAGGCGTGCCTTGTGCCGGGAGCGGATCGCTCGGGCTGTCGCGCCGGCGGCCCAGCGGCCAAACCAGCGCCGGTCGCTGACGCGTCGCCGACAGCTTCGGCGACGGCCAAGTTCGCGTCCCCTTGGTGATGACGAAGCCGGTGGTTTGGCGGACACTCTGATTCAGACGAATCAGAGTGTCGCGAAAGGGAGGAGAGGTCATGGCTGTGAAGCGGATCGTGGCAAACATACCGGCGGAGCGGATCGACTTGGCGCGGTCGTTCTACGAGGTTGTGCTCGGTCTTGAGCTGGTCATGGATCACGGCTGGATCCTGACATTTGCCGCTCATGGAGAGGCTGCGGCACCGCAGGTCAGTGTGGCCTGTGAAGGGGGATCCGGCACACCGGTCCCTGACCTCTCGATCGAAGTCGATGATCTGGAGGCCGTGTTCCAGCGCGCCAAGAGCGCAGGCTTTCCCATCGAATACGGGCCTGTCGAAGAGCCGTGGGGGGTGAGGCGCTTCTACGTCCGTGATCCCTTTGGCCGTCTGGTCAACATTGTGGTCCATATCGACTGATATCCGCAAGGCGCCGCTCCGGGCGACCAGTCCGCCCGAATGGCCGGCGACGATCCAGAACCTCGCGGATAGGGGCATGCATAAGGGGGAAACCAGCCGCCGAAAGGATCTCGCGAACAGGAGGGCATTGCCGCCTGAAAAATACCGACAGCTCCTCCTCGAGCTTGGAGTGGGTCTCCCGGTGGGCGATAATGTGCCGGTGGGTCAGTCGCTGAGACCGCCTGCGTTCGATACTCGTTAAGGACAACAGAAATTGATGTTGAACACGGACTTCGGGGAACCCCTCGACAAGCTCTGCCCGAAATGCGGGAGCGTAAACCTCGTCCACAGCGTAGAAACGCAGCCGGTCCGTTTCCCCTATGGACCCGGAGACGTCCTGATGGCAACCGTCGATGTGCTGGTCCCTGTCACCACGTGCCGCGCCTGCGGGGACGCCTGGACTGATGCCCGCGCAGAAAGCGTCCGGGAAGAAGCCGTCTTGCAGCGCCTTGCCGAGTTGAAGGCCTAAGACGTCTGCAGAAGCTGAGGCGGTGCGGGAGCCGCGGCTCTCCGAAGCTGGATCTATCAGTGGAGTGACTTGCGAAGCTGCTGAACGATACTGAGCCCGTCACGATTGAAGTCATTGCTGTGTGCAAGGCACCAGTCGGCGTAAAATTGTTGGCGCTTGTGGATGTGTCCATCATCATCCATGGTATCGAGTTCAAGGTTCGCGGCCTCCGTGTGTCGAGAGAGGTCATGAACGGGCAGCATGCCACTTCCGTTACCGCTCCACTTCACCGGGATAATGGGGGGAAGTGGATGTCAACCATCACTTTTCCTGAAGAACGTCACGAACCTCTGTTGGACATCGTCTTGAATGCTTGCATAGAACAAGGTATTTGCCGGATGGCGTGAGGCGAAGCTGACGGCGCAGGCCAACAGAAAGATTCTCGCGCATGGCGAGCATGCCGCGGTAGTCTCGCTCGGCAGACAAAGCGAGGCCTCATGAACCGCCAGCTATCACCCGTCCAGGATCCCGAAATGATCGAAAGGCACTGCCCAGCAGATGCCAAGCCTCCGGAGGCTCTTGATCCGGCCGCGGCATTTGCGCTGGGGCAGTGGGGCATGGCGAAGCGGCTGGCTCAGCCTGGTCGACCTCCGCGCCGGCGCTGAGGTGTCCAGGCAGGCATTGAACTGCCGCTGTCTATCAATGGAGGAAGAAATGCCGAAAGAGATTCGGGAAAAGTCAATTCGGACGGCTCGAAAATCAACGATGGATGAGCGAGACCGGCGGGAGGATAGGGGCCCCAAGCATGACCGAAATACCAGAGCAAGAGAAAGGTATAACAAAGAGGAAGAGCGAGAGAGAGAAAGGGATCGCCGTGGAGAGTCCGCTTCGAAGTACGGGCCTTCTTATGTAACGGTTGGTGGGAGAACCAAAAAAGTATTTATGGTTAGGGACACGAAGGCGAGGCCTAATTTCAGCACCGCTTTTAGATCAGATTTTTGGAAGCCATCTGCAGACCATGGGCATATATGCGGCATTTGTAAGACAGTTATACAGAGTGCTACACCACAGGATAAGAAGAACAGGGGAATTGACCATATAGTTGATTGGCATTCCTATATCTTGATGAATGCTGATCCAGTCGAGTGCTGCTACGGCGGCTTTCATTGGGAGGTATGGATTGAAAAAGAGGTTAATGAAGCATACTGCGATATTAGAAATTTACAGCCATCGCATAGAACCTGTAATAGCAGTAAAAGTGGGCCAAAATCTTTCGATGCTTTTAAATCAATAAAGTTGAATCCATTGGTGAGATGCGATGGAGGTTGCAAAAAACCGAAAGGATCTGATTGAGCGCTTCAAACATGTTCAATCGTCGCAGTTTATGCGACCTATCACGCTGAATGGCAAGATCAGTGATTGATCTTTCTTTGCCATCAAAGGGATGGGATGTGCATCGACGCCAAGTGATGATTCTACGCCTCGTTGGCGATGACGGCCCCATGCTCGGCCGAACGGCCCCTATGCGATCTTCCGGCTCTATTTTGGGAGAGCAAACATGATCACTGTCGCAGCAACAACCGGAACCGTGGCTCTGTGCTGGGCCGTCTGTTTCGCTGACGACTGCTGTCTGCACAAGCTGTCGCGATAAGGGGTGGCCGGGAACGTCCGGCCGCTGTCGCGAAAGGGGCCGCTATCGTCATGGAGAGGCCTGCAGCCTTCCTTCCTGAAGCCATTCAGGCTTGTCCGGAAAGCCGTCCTCAACGCGGGTTTCCGGACAGTCTGGCGGCTGGCCGTCAAACGGCCGGTTGACGGACGGGACGGATGGCTCACGAAGGGCCAGTTTGGTGCCAAAAGCGGCCATTGTCGGCTGTCCAGAGAGGACAAATGACCGACTCATGGTGTGTACTTTCTCGATTGTGGGCCGCAGTCCGTTCGCTCGACGCGTTGCATTTCGAGTGGCAAACCCCGTTGCCGTCGTGACTCCGTCGCGATCAGTCCGCGCCGTGTGAATGCAATTCACCGGAATGGCGGCAGCAAGTGCCACCGTTCCGGTGAACTGTGCCTTACGTCCGGGATTGCCCGTTGCTGACGGGATTGAAGAGAATGCAGACAGGGCTGCCCGTGTGAGCCACGGTCCCCAACGATGCCAAAGCTCCCGTGCGGGGATGGACGTGGAAGCTGACAATTTCGTCGCTGTCCTCGTTGGCGACGAACAGAACATCGTCCGCTGGGTTGAGGGCGAAGAAACGGGGAGTTCGTCCTCCCGTGGACTGCCAGCCTGATGCTCCGCACCCGTTCGGGCCGTTTCCACCGGCTCCCGCGGTGCTGCCGGGAGTCTCGTGGCATGTTCGCGGACATAAGCAACATCCGCAACCCCTACCGCGGCTTCCGCTTCCCGGCCGAGATCTCAACGAGGCCGTGTGGCTGTACCATTGCTTCAGTCCGAGCCTGCGGGCGGTCAAACTGATTCCAGCGGCAACCCAACCTCCGATCCCGCTCTCCTTCCGCAGCGATCACCCACGTCCCGATGCTGCCCGCGCCAGGCCGGCATAGTGGCGCACGTCGAAGGCGATGAACTCCACCTCGGCGTCGGTGACGTCGCGCAGATGTTTGGCCGGGCTTCCGGCCCAAAGCTGGCGGGCGGGGATGCGCTTGCGCGGGGTCAGAACGGCACCGGCCGCCAGCATGGCGCCGCTTTCCACGACCGCCCCGTCCAGCACGATTGCGCCGATGCCGACCAGACAGCCGTCCGCCAGCGTACAGCCATGCATCCGCACGCCATGGCCGATCACCACGTCGGCACCGATGATGGTCGGATACTCGTTCAGCATGACGTGGATGATGCTGCCGTCCTGGATGTTGGTGCGCGGCCCAACCGTAATGCTGTGGTCGTCGCCGCGCAGCACGCAGCCGTACCAGACGCTGGCCTCCGCCCCGATGGCGACGTCGCCGACCACCACCGCGCCGGGGGCGATATAGGCGTCGGCGGCGATGCGCGGCCACACTCCCCTGACGGGCTGGATGATGGCGCCGGGGTGACGGGAGAGCAGGGCTTCCCCGGTTTCGAAGGCTGCGGTTTCGAAGGTCGTGTCGGCTGCGCTCTCGGTGGTCATTGGTTCTTGTCCTCTTCGGGGCCTGCGGGCGTTTGGCGCCGTTCAGGAGGCGAGCCGTTCGGCCTCTGTCTCCGCGGCCGGATCGGCAATCACCCCGGCGGCGAGCAGGCGGTCGATGTCGGTCGGACCGTAGCCCAGTTCGGCCAGCAGCGCCGCGCTCTGCGCACCCACCGGGGGCAGCGCCATGCGCGGCCCCAGCCGTCGGCCGTCCAGCGTCAGCGGCAGAAGCGGGACGCGGGTCTCCCCGCCGGTTTCGGTGGTGATGGCGGCAAGCCCGCCGCTTTCGATCAGGTGGGGATCGTCGAACAGCTCCTCCGGCCGGTTGATCGGGGCATAGGGCAGGCCGTTGCGCTCGAACAGTTCGGCGATCTCGGCCTTGCTGTAGGCGGCGAGACGGCGGCGGATCTCCGGCAGCATCCAGTCGCGGGCCTGACAGCGCTTGGTGTTGCCGTCCAACCGCGGGTCGGTCAGCAGATCGTCGAAGCCGAAGGCGGTGCAGAAGGTCCGCCACTGCACGTCGCTGACCGCGCCGAGGAAGATCTGCTCGCCGTCCTTCACCTCGAAGGTGTCGTAGATGCTGAAGGCGGCGATGCGTTCGGGGAAGGGCGGCGGGGCCTCGCCGGTCACGGCGAACTGCTGCATGTGCTGGGCCGACAGCAGCACGCAGGTCTCGTACAGGCCGGACTGGATGTCCTGGCCATGGCCGGTGGCCTCGCGGGTGCGGAGCGCCGCCAGGATGCCGATCACCCCGAACATGCCGCCCATGATGTCGTTCACCGAGCTGCCGGCGCGCAGCGGCCGCCCGGTGGGACCTGTCATGTAGGCGAGCCCTGCCATCATCTGCACCACCTCGTCCAGCGCCGTGCGCTTTTCATAGGGGCCGGGCAGAAAGCCCTTCAGGGACAGGTTGATGATGCGCGGGTTGCGCGCTTTCAGGCTGGCATAGTCGAGGCCGTATTTCGCCATCAGTCCGGGACGGAAATTTTCCAGCACCACGTCGGCGGTGTCGACCAGCCTGTGGACGGCGGCCAGACCGTCCGGGTTGTTCAGGTCGACGGCCAGCGACTGCTTGTTGCGGTTGAAGGTGCGGAAGAAGCCGGCGGCGGCGCCCGGCAGGGCGCGGGTCTTGTCGCCGGTCACCGGCTCCACCTTGATGACGTCGGCGCCGAGATCGCCCAGGATCATGCCGCAGGTCGGCCCCATCACCATGTGGGAGAATTCGACGACCCGGATGCCGGCCAGCGGGAGAGTGGCGGCAAGGCTGTTGGCGTCAGGCATGGGCGGGGCTCCGGTGGAAATGCTTCGGCAGGCCGGCGGCGGCGATCTTGCCGTGCAGCGTCTGGCCGGGAAGCAGGGTGGCGAGCAGGCGTTGCGCCTCGATCAGGGCGTCCAGGTCGATGCCGGTGTCGAAGCCCATCGCCTCCAGCATGAAGGCCAGATCCTCGGTTGCGACATTGCCGCTGGCGCCGGGGGCATGGGGGCAGCCGCCCAGTCCGCCGAGCGAGGCGTCGAATTCGCGGATGCCGATGTCCAGCACGGCAAGGCAGTTGGCAAGGCCGAGACCGCGGGTGTCGTGGAAATGGGCGCTCTGCAACCGGTCGCCGGCGATGTCCTTCACCCGCTTGTAGAGGCGGCGGACCTGGGCCGGGTCGGCGTAGCCGACGGTATCGGCGAGCGCCACCCGGTCGGCTCCGGCCTCCAGGCAAGCCTCGGCGAGACGGACCACTTCGTCCTCCGGCACCTCGCCCTGGATGGTACAGCCGAAGGCGGTGGAGATGCCGGCGTCGATGCGGGTCTCGTGGCCGCCTTCATCACGGGCGCGGCAGACGCGGGCCAGCTCCTCCACCGACTCCTCGCGGGTCTTGCGGATGTTGGCGCGGCTGTGCGCCTCGCTGGCCGACAGCGGCAGGACGATGACGTCGGAGCCGGCATTGAGCGCGGCCGTGGCGCCCTTCAGGTTGGGGGCCAGCGTGTGGACGATGACGCCCGGCAGCTTGCGGGCGCCGGCCACGACCTCCGCCGCGTCGGCCATCTGGGGCAGCAGCCTGGGCGGCACGAAGGAGGCGGCTTCGAAGCGGCGGACGCCGGCGCGGCGCTCGGCCTCCAGCCAGCGCAGCTTGTCGGCGGTGGGCATCACGCGGTCGAGGATCTGGAGCCCGTCGCGCAGGCCGACCTCGACGATGGTCACGGGGGCTTTCGTCATGGCAAGGAGTCTCCGTTCGGATGCGCGCGGGAGGGCGCACATCCGGGGGAAGGCTTTGAAGGGAATGCGGTTGGAAGCCGGCGGTTACGTTCCGAAGCCCGCGGCCTGCGGCAGCCACAGCGACAGCTGCGGGAACAGCCAGATCACGAACAGCCCGGCCATCATCAGCAGCACATAGGGCAGGGCGCCGCGCGTCACCTCGGCCAGCGAGGAGCTGGTGATGCCCTTGATGACGAACAGGTTCATGCCGACCGGCGGGGTGATCAGCGCCAGTTCCAGGTTGATCATCAGCATCACGCCGTACCAGATCGGGTTGATGCCCAGCGCCGTCATCACCGGCAGGATGATCGGCGTGGTGATCAGGATGATGGCGATGGTCTCCAGGAACATGCCCAGGATGAAGATCGCGACCATCACCGCCAGGATGAAGCCGCTCTGCGACAGGCCCAGCGTCGCCACGGTTTCCATGATCTGGGCCGGCAGGCGGATGATGGTGATGGCGTGGCCGAACATGCCGGCGGCGGCGATGATCATGAACAGCATGACGCTGGTCCGCATCGTCTGTACGCCGCAGTCCAGCAGATCGGCGAAGGAGATGTTGCGGTAGACCAGCAACGCCACCGCCAGCGCATAGACCGCACCGACCGCCGCGGCTTCACCGGCGGTGAAGACGCCGAGATAGATGCCGCCCAGGATCAGCGGCGGCATCATCACCGCCCAGACGGATTTGCGGAAGGCGGCGGCGACGGTGCCGAAGCCGGGCCAGGGCTGCGACCGCACACTGTCCATCCGCTTGGCCTGGAGCCAGCTGTAACCGGCGAAGATCACCGCCATCAGCAGCCCCGGAACGATGCCGGCCAGGAACAGGGCGCCGATCGAGGCGTCGGTGACGATGGCGTAGAGGATCATCGGCCCCGATGGCGGGATCAGGATGCCAAGCGTGCCGCCGGCGGCGATCAGCCCGTAGGTGTCGCGCTGGCGGTAGCCGTAGCGCTTCATCTGCGGGATGGAGATCGACCCGATGGTCAGCGCGGTCGCCACCGAGGACCCGGAGATGGTCGAGAAGATGGTGCAGGACAGGATGGTGGCGAAGCTGAGTCCGCCCTTGATGTGGCCGACCAGCGTGTTCGACATCTCGTAGAGGTCGTCGACCACCTTGGCCTTGATCATGATGTGCGCCATGAAGGCGAACATCGGGATGGTGGCGAGCAGCGGGTTGTTCAGGCTGGCGAACACCGCGTCGGCCATGCTGTCGACGCTGCCCTCGAACAGGGCCAGCACGCCGAGCGAGGTGAGGGCGAGGGCGGCGAAGATCGGCATGCCGCTGAACAGCAGGAGCAGCAGCAGGCCCAGGATCAGGAACGTCATCTCAGTGGCCCTCCGTCCGCTCGTCGGTTTCGACGCCCGCCAGGGCGGAGACCAGCTTGGCGAAGGCGACGATCCCGAGCAGGGCGGCTCCGGCGGGAAGCGTGGCCTGCGGGATCCACAGCGGCAGCTCCAGCTGGCCCGAGGAGAAGGCGTCGAAGTCGTAGGAGAAGGCGGCGCTGTGCCAGCCGGTGCGGACCAGCAGGCCGGCGAAGACCAGCACCGCGAGGTTGGCCCAGGCATCGAGCCAGCGCCGGCCGCGCGGACCGACGAGGCCCATGATCAGGTCGATGCGGATGTGATGGCCGGTGCGCAGCGCCTCGGCCGCGCCGGCCATCACCATGGCGACGACCAGATAGCCGCAGGCCTCGTCCACGCCCTCCAGCGGATGGCCGACGACATAGCGGGCGACGACCCCGGCCGTGGTCAGGGCGAGCACGATGGCGATCAGCAGGATGCTCAGCGCGCCGCCGATGCGGGAGAGAACCGAGGCGGCGCCCGCCAGCAGGCGCAGGGCGCCGGGGGAGGACGCCTTGCCGTCCGCCGGGGCGACGGCATCCGGGCTGGACATGCTGCTCATGGCCTGTCCCCCTCCGTTACTGAAGCTTCTGGACAAGTTCGAGCAGCTTGCGGCCATCCGCCCCCGTCTCGTCGGCGAAGCCCTCGGCGAAGGCGGGGGCCATGGCCGCCTTGAAGGCGGCGTTCTCCTCCGGGGTCGCGATGTGGACCTTGACGCCCTTCGATTCCAGATCGGCCGGGGCGCTGGCCGCCGCCTCCTGCGAGGCCTCCAGCGCCCAGCCGGCGGCATCCTCGCCCGCCTTCTTCAGCGCGGCCTTGTCCTTGTCGGTCAGCTTGTCGTACCAGCGGGGATTGACGTAGCCGTGCAGATAGGCGGCCAGCACCGGCACCACCGTCATATGGTCCTGCACCTCGTAGTATTTGCGCGACCAAGCGGCGGCGACGTCGGTGATGGCGGAATCGATGACGCCGGTCGCCAGGGCCTGATAGACCTCGCTGCCGGGGATCGCGACCGGCGTGGCGCCCATTGCCTTCAACCCGCGGTCGAAGGCCGGGCCGATGCCGCGCATCTTCTGGCCCTGGAAGTCCGCCGGCTTCAGCAGCGGCTTGCCTTTGGAGGTGAAGACGCTGGTGTTGGTCTGGAACATCCAGACCACGTTCCTGACGCCCTTCTTCAGCAGCCGGTCCTCAAGGAAGGCGGCGGCTTCTGAGGTCGGCCATTTCCGCCATGCGTCGATCGACGACATGGTGTAGGGGCCGACGGTGACGTTCATCAGCGGCAGCGTCTTGCCCCACTGGAAGTTCAGCGAGAAGGCGCATTCGATGTCGCCCTTGGCCACCGCCAGGATGTTGTCGTTGGCCTTGATCAGGCTGTCGGAACCGAAAACCTGGACGTCGAGATTGCCGTCCGACAGCGTCTTCACCTCCGCCGCCCAGCGTTCGACGACCTTTGAGATGTGGTGGGACGGCGGAAGCTGGTGGCTGCACCGCATCCGCGTGGCGGCCTCCGCCTCCATCGGCAGCGCCGTCAGCGCCAGGGCCGAGGTCGCGGCGGCCAGCGACAGCATGGTCTTCAGTTGGCTGGACGTCTTGGTGGGCGTCATGTCCTGCACCTCCCGGTGGTGGTTCGTTGCAGCGTTCCGGCGGGTGGGAAACGGGCCGGAAGCGAAGCCCGTTCAACTGCGGGCCTTCGGATTGTTCGTCTGCAAAGCAGAACAGCACGGGGGAGGCAGCGTCGTAAAATATAAAGACGAGAACCGAGCTATCTGGTTTCGAGATAGCTGTCCCGCAGCCGGCCGGGCCAGCGGCCGCTGCGATGGGCCTCGCGCACCACGTCGATCATCAGCCGCCGCGCTTCGACCACGGCGCGGGACGCGGTCTTCATCCGCGAGGACACCAGATACAGGGTGCGGCCCATCGACGGGTTCACCACCGGCCGCGCCACCAGTTCGCCGCGGGCGATCTCGTCGCCCGCCAGGGCCGCCGACTGGACCGTCACCCCCAGCCCGGCGCTGACCGCCCGCTTCAGGGGGATGGCCGATTCGATCTCCAGATAGACCTTCGCGGCGATGGCGTTGCGCACCTCGGCGTCGCTGGCGAGCGCCTGGAGAACGGCGGTGCGGCCGGGCATGATCAGCGGCAGGCGCAGCACGTCGGCCAGATCGATGGGGCCGCCGTCGCCGATCATCGCGCGGGTACCCAGGCAGACCAGTTCCTCGTCCAGCAGCGGCACGCCGTCCAGCCGGTCGTCATTGGGCGGCACCAGGGTCAGGGCGATGTCGGCCTGACCGGACAGCATCCACTGGTGCATGATCTCGCTGTGCGCCTCGATCACGCGCAGCTTCACCTCGGTCAGGGTGGAGGAGACGCGGCGGATGAAGGGCAGGCCGATGGCCTCCATCGCCGTGTAGTTGAAGCCGACCATCACCGGCCCGACCACCGCCCGCGACAGCGACAGCACGTCCAGCTCCGCCTGCTCCAGCGCGTGCAGCACGCCTCTGGCATGCGCGAACAGCCGGTCGCCGGCCTCCGTCCGGCTGACGCCGCGCGGTTGCCGGACAAGCAGTTGAACGCCCAGGTCCACCTCCAGCGCAGCCACATGCTGGCTGAGCGCCGATTGCGCCACGTTCAGAAACTCGCTGGCCTTTGAAAAGCTGCCAAGTTCACAGACGGCGACGAAATAGCGGAGACGGCGGAAGTCCAGCTTCGTTGACATGCCGCTTTGTCCCACAGGCCCCTTGCCGGACAAAGCGGAATGTTGGGCTCCGATGGGATGGACGCCCCCGGCCACATCCATGCCGTCCCGCCGCAACTGCCGCCAGACTTTCCGTACACCCATAGACATGGGTGCTCGCGTCCCAGCCTTGCATTGCTTTCAACCGGGACTGGACCCAGCTCCGCAGGCCGTGCATCTAACGCCCGTTCAGCGCCCGCACCGCCATGGCGGCGGCGGCGGCCCGGTTCTCGACGCCGAGCTTTGCATAGATCTGCTCCAGATGCTTGTCGACCGTGCGCGGGCTGAGGCCGAGGATTTCGGCGATGTCGCGGTTCGGCTTGCCGTTGGCGACCCACATCAGCACCTCCGCCTCGCGCGGGGTCAGCGACAGCTTGTCCTTCAGCAGCCCGCCCTCGCCGGCACCGGACTCCTCGGCCAGTTGCAGCAGGATCTCGTCGGGGCCGGTCTGGCCGACCGGGCTGAGGCGCAGGCGGCGGCCGTCGGCAAGGGTGGCGATCACCACGCTGTCGGGTTTGCGCCCGCCGCCGCCGGCCTGACGGTCGGCCAGCCAGCGGCGCGCCTCCTCCGGCAGCGAGACGCCGATGGCGTGGCCGTCGGCGGCGGAGGGGCCGAAGGCGGCCTCCAGCATGCGGGTGGTCTGCGGCGTGCACCACAACACCTCCCCCCGTTGGTTGGCGGCGAGCAGGGTGCGGCCGGTGACGTCCAGCGCCGCCCGCGTGCTCTGGGCGACACGGGCGTTGGCGAGATGGGCGTACATGCGGGCGATCAGAGTTTCGGCGACGATCGGCTTGGTGACGTAATCGACCCCGCCGGCGGCGAAGCCCTTCAGGATGTGCTCCGTCTCGGTCAGGCCGGTCATGAAGATGACGGGGACATGGGCGACCTGACTGCTGCGCTTCAGCTGGCGGCAGGTCTCGAAGCCGTCCAGCCCCGGCATGATCGCGTCCATCAGGATGACGTCGGGGGTCACCTGCTCCAGCAGGGCCAGCGCCTTGCGGCCGTCCAGCGCCACCAGCACGGTCACACCGGCTTCCTCCAGCGCGTCGGTCAGGAAGCTGAGGGCTTCGGGCGAATCGTCGACGACGAGGACGACGTCACGCGGTCTGGTTACGGATTTCATCGTCATGGCTGGTATCGTCATGGCTGTCATCGCGGTACACCGCCTCCAGCGCGGCCATATACTGGTTCAGGTCGTAATTGCTGACGAGCGTCCGCATGCGGCCGACGAAGCGCTCCAGCTCCGGATGGGCGGCGGCGATCTCGGCCAGCTTGGCCTGCATGCCGCGGACATAGCCGATGCGGCCCAGATGGATCAGCTCGGCGATGTGGTGCTGCGGCGGCAGTTCGGACGCGGCGAAATCCGCCGGGCCGTCCTCCGCGCCGGCCGGCGTCTCGTACTCCCAGTCGATGCCGCGCAGCCGGCCGATGCAGGCGAGCAGCTTCGGGATGGAAACCGGCTTGGCGACGAAGCCGTCATGCGGCTGGCCCCCATCGGCACCGGTCCCGGCACCCTGGCTGTTTACAGGACGGTCCTCCCGCGTGTCGGCCGACACCAGGACGATGGTGGTGTCGTCCTGGCCGGAGGCGCGCAGGCGCCTCGCCACCTCCAGCCCGTTCATGCCCGGCATCGAGATGTCGAGCAGCAGGATGTCCGGCCGGTGCAGCTCCGCCATGGTGAGGCAGGTCGGGCCGTCGGTCGCCTTGAAGACGGTGAAGCCCAGTTCGGCCAGCAGGTCGGCCAGCAGGTTGCGGTGGGCGAGGTCGTCGTCGGTGACCAGCACGGTCAGGCGCGGCCCGCGATAGCCGCGGATCGGAAGATCGGGCTGGGACGAGGCCGTCGACAGCATCGCCGCCGACATCATCAGCCGCACCCGGAACAGGCTGCCGGCGCCGGGCGTGCTGGTCACGGTGATCTCGCCGCCCATCACCTGGGTCAGCAGCTTGGTGATGGTCAGGCCGAGCCCCATGCCGGGCACCATCGGGTTGGCGGCCGAGCCGCGCTCGAAGGGCTGGAAGATGCGCTCCAGATCGGCCGCGGCGATGCCGGGACCGGTGTCCTCGACCTCGAACTCGGCGATCTGGCTCCGGTGGCGAACGCGCAGGCAGACGGCGCCGCTGTCGGTGAACTTGATGGCGTTGGACAGCAGGTTGATCAGGATCTGGCGGATGCGGCCCTCGTCGGTGAAGACCACCGGCGGCAGATCCTCCGGCGCCTCGAAGCGGAAGGCGATGCCCTTGGCTTCCGCCTGGAGCTGGAACATGCCGACGAGCTGGTCGAGCAGGTCGCCGAAGCGCACCTCGGCCCGGTTCAGCTGCAGCCGGCCGCTCTCGATCTTCGACACGTCGAGCAGCCCGTCGAGCAGTCCGGACAGATGCTCGGCGCTGCGGCGGATGACGCGGACCGCATCCACCCGGTGCGGCGGCATGGCCGGATCGCGCTCCAGCATCTGCGAATAGCCGAAGATGGCGCTGAGCGGCGTGCGGAACTCGTGGCCGATGCCGACCAGATAGCGGCTCTTGGCGAGGTTCGCCGCCTCCGCCGCCTCCTTCGCCTTCTGAAGCTGGGCGTCGGTGCGCTCGTGCGCCTCGATCTCCCGCATCAGCAGGTCGGTCTGCCTGTGCGTCTCCTCCTGCGCCACCTTGCGGCTTTCCCGCGCCAGCACGAACAGCCAGGTGGCGACGCCGGCGACGATCATCAGGATGAAGAAGACCTTCCACAGCGTGCTGCGGATCAGCGCCTGCGCCTCGGCGTTGACCGACGCGACCTCGACATAGACCAGCGACAGCACCGCGCCGATGGCGAGCGCCAGCATCAGCAGGACGCCGAGATAATGGCCGAGCCGGGCCTTCAGCGCGGTCGCGGCCCGTGGGGGCAGGATGGCGTCGAGCGCGTGGCGCAGCTGCACGCCCAGCCGCGCGTCCTTCTTGCAGCCGTCGCCGCATCGCGCGTCCAGCGAACAGCAGAGCGAGCAGATCGCCCCGGCATAGACCGGGCAGAAGGCCATGTCGTCGGGCTCGAAGGCGTGCTGGCAGATTCGGCAGCGGATCGCCTCCTCGCCGTTCCAGTCCTCGAAGGGGCGGCGGGCGATGTAGTAGCGGCCGCGGGTGGCCCAGGCGATGGCGGGGGCGGCGAGGAAGGCGGCGGCGAAGGCGAGGAAGGGGGCGCAGACCTTCAGGGTCGTCCCCAGCCCGCCCAGGAAGGCCAGCATCGACAGCACCGTCGCCAGCAGCATGGCGCCGACGCCGACCGGGTTGATGTCGTAGAGATGGGCGCGCTTGAATTCGACATGGCGCGGGCTGAGGCCGAGCGGCTTGTTCACCACCAGATCGGCGACCAAGGCGCCGATCCAGGAGGCCGCGATGCTGGAATAGAGCCCGAGCACCGGCTCCAGCGTCTTGTAGATCCCCAGCTCCATCAACATCAGGCCGATGACGACGTTGAACACCACCCACACCACCCGGCCGGGATGGCTATGGGTCAGGCGCGAGAAGAAGTTCGACCAGGCGATGGAGCCGGCATAGGTGTTGGTGACGTTGATCTTCAGCTGCGACAGCACGACGAACAGGCCGGTGAGGCCCAGCGCCAGCTGCGGCGACGGCGTCACATACTGGAAGGCGACGAGATACATCCGTGTCGGTTCCGCCGCCAGCTCCACCGGCACGGCGTTCTGCAAGGCCAGCACCACCAGGAAGGATCCGAGCAGAAGCTTGATCGTGCCGATGACGATCCAGCCCGGCCCGGCCGCCACCAGCGCCGCCCACCAGCCGAGCCTCTTGCGGCCTTTCGCGTCGGGGTCGTAGGGCAGGAAGCGGATGAAGTCGACCTGCTCGCCGATCTGCGCCAGCAGCGAGAACACCACCGACGCCGCGGCGCCGAACAGCATCGGGTCGAATCCCCCGCCGGCGCCCGCCTCCGACGCCCGGCCGGGAAAGCGGGTCCAGGCGGCGAAGGCCTCGCCGTCCTGGACGGCGATGAACAGGAAGGGGAGGGCGTGCAGCGCCAGCCACAGCGGCTGGGTCCAGAGCTGGAGGCGGCTGATGACGGTGAAGCCGTAGGCGACCAGCGGGATCACCAGCAGCGAGCTGACGACGTAACCGGCGGCCAGCGGCAGGCCGAACGCCATCTCCAGCGCCGTCGCCATGATCGCCGCCTCGATGGCGAAGAAGATGAAGGTGAAGGACGCGTAGATCAGCGAGGTGATGGTGGAGCCGATATAGCCGAAGCCGGCGCCGCGGGTCAGCAGATCCATGTCCACGCCATAGCGGCTGGCGTAATAGCTGATGGGCAGCGCGCTGGCGAAGATCAGGGCGGCGGCGGTCAGGATGGCGAGCAGCGCGTTGGTGAAGCCGTAATTCAGCGTGACCGCCCCGCCGATGGCCTCCAGCGCCAGGAAGGAGATCGAGCCGAGCGCCGTGTTGGCGACGCGCAGCGGCGACCAGCGCCGCGCCTTCCGCGCGGTGAAGCGCAGCGCGTAATCCTCCAGCGTCTGGTTGGCGACCCACCGGTTGTAGGTCCGCCGGACCGCGATCACCCTCTGGCGCCCCGCCGTCGGCCCCATTCGCCCTCCCTGAAATCAGTTTGCGGTACAGATTGTTTAAGACTTCCCCTTGTTCGCCGGTCTCATAGTAAAGCCCGCGGTTCCGACAGTCTGTCAGAAATAAAGGTGCCGAACAACAAGGGTCGAGGACCGGTATAATCTGCGAGAGGACACGGAGGCGTCACTCGCTTTTGGGTGGTTGCGAGCGCTGGATCAAATTCGGACTGCCGCGATTTTATAACGATTTGCCGCCCGCCATCCCTATACGCAAATCCACGTATTGCTGCACCGCACCGTTCGGCCGAGCATCGGAGCGTCCTGTCGCGGATGGTTCCGCCAACTCCCCCCAAAAAAACGCCTTTCAAAACAGCCGTCCCCCGGTTGCGGGCGGTCTTTGCAGGGCGACAACGGCCAACATCAGGAGGTTTCATGTCCTCGGACAAGATCGATGCGGACAAGCTCACCGGCGGCCTGCCTTCGCCGCTCCGCCGCAAGCTCCTCCTCGGCATGGCGGCGCTGCCGGCCATCGGCCTGCTGCCGCGCGGCGCGCTGGCCCAGGCGCTGCCGACCGATGCCGTCAACACGACGAAGCTGGCCGTCACCGACAGCACGGTGAAGGTCGGCATCCTGCATTCCACCACCGGCACCATGGCGATCTCCGAGACCGGTTCGGTGCAGGCCGAGAAGCTGGCCATCGCCCAGATCAACGAGATGGGCGGCGTGCTGGGCCGCAAGATCGAGGTGATCCAGGAAGACGGCGCCAGCGACTGGCCGACCTTCGCCGAAAAGGCGCGCAAGCTGCTGGTCGAGGACAAGGTGGCGGCGGTGTTCGGCTGCTGGACGTCCGCCTCGCGCAAGGCGGTGCTGCCGGTGTTCGAGCAGTATAACGGCATGCTCTATTACCCGACCTTCTATGAAGGGCTGGAGCAGTCGAAGAACGTCATCTACACCGGGCAGGAAGCGACCCAGCAGATCCTGGCCGGGCTCGACTGGGTGACGAAGGAGAAGGGGGCGAAGACCTTCTTCCTGATCGGCTCCGACTATATCTGGCCGCGCACCTCCAACAAGATCGCCCGCAAGCACATCGAGATGCACGGGCAGAAGGTGGTCGGCGAGGAGTATTTCCCGCTCGGCCACACCCAGTTCAATTCGGTCATCAACAAGATCAAGCTGACCAAGCCGGACGTGATCTACGCCTCGGTCGTCGGCGGGTCGAACGTCGCCTTCTACAAGCAGCTGAAGGCGGCCGGCATCGACCTGAACAAGCAGACGTTGATGACCATCTCCGTCACCGAGGACGAGATGCTGGGCATCGGCGGAGAGAACATCGCCGGCGCCTATGCCTGCATGAAGTATTTCCAGTCGCTGAAGAACCCCAACAACGAGAAGTTCGTCGCCGCCTTCAAGAAGATGTGGGGCGGGGAGAGCGTGATCGGCGACGTGACCCAGGCGGGCTATCTCGGCCCCTGGCTGTGGAAGCTGACGGCGGAGAAGGCCAAGAGCTTCGACATCGACAAGATCGCCGCCGCCTCGGCCGGCATCGAGTTCACCGGCGCGCCGGAAGGCTATGTCCGCATCCACGAGAACCATCACCTGTGGAGCAAGACGCGCGTCGGCCGCGCCCGCACCGACGGCCAGTTCGACGTCGTCTTCGAGACCGCCGACCTGATCGAGCCGAACCCCTTCCCCAAGGGCTACCAGTAAGCGGCGGCGGGGCTGGACCTGCCCCCGCTCCGGCCTTTTCCCGTCCAACGGCGGCGGGCCGGAGCGGGGGCCTCTCTGACGGGAGTTCCCATCATGTTCGAGGGCTACAGCCTGGCCGAGCTCGGGTCGATCTTTGCCATGCAGGGATTCGCGGGGCTCATCCTGTTTTCCGTTTTCGTGCTGATGGCGCTGGGCCTCGCCATCATCTTCGGGCAGATGGGCGTCATCAACATGGCGCACGGGGAGTTCATGATCCTCGGCGCCTATGTGACCTATCTCTGCTCCAACTTCATCTCCAGCACCGCGCCGGCCCTGTTCCCGGCCTATTTCTTCATCGCCATGGCGCTGGCCTTCCTCGCCAGCGGGGCGCTGGGGATGCTGGTGGAGTGGGCGATGATCCGCTTCCTCTACCGCCGGCCGCTCGACACGCTGCTGGCGACCTGGGGATTGAGCCTGATCCTCCAGCAGATCTTCCGCTCCGTCTTCGGCGCGCGCGAGGTCGGGGTGGTGCTGCCCGACTGGCTGATGGGCTCCGTCGCCGTCACCGACACCATCGAGGTGCCGATCAACGGCCTGTTCGTCATGGGCCTGACCATCGCCATCACCATCGTGATCTACGCCGTGATGTTCCGGTCGCGCTGGGGCCAGGGCGTGCGGGCGGTGATGCAGAACCGGGTGATGGCCGGCGCCGTCGGCATCAACACCGAGAAGGTCGACCGCTACACCTTCGGGCTCGGCTGCGGCATCGCCGGGGTGGCGGGCAGCGCCTTCACCATGGTGGGCTCGACCGGGCCGACCTCGGGCCAGCTCTACATCGTCGACACCTTCCTGGTCGTGGTGTTCGGCGGCGCCCAGAGCCTGATCGGCACCATCGCGTCGGCCTTCACCATCAGCCAGGCGCAGTCGACGATGGAGTTCTTCCTCAGCGGCTCGACAGCCAAGGTGCTGACGCTGCTGACCGTCGTCGTGATCCTGATGCTGCGCCCGCAGGGCCTGTTCGTCCTCAAAGTCCGCCGCTGAGGAGCCAATCCCATGACGCGCACCCCTCATAGTCGCTTGTTCGGCCGCCTGGACGGCGACATCGCGGGCATCCTGCTGCTGGCCGCCCTGCTGATCGTCGTCCTGCCGCTGGGGCTCGACATCTTCCGGCTGAACATGGTCGGCAAATACCTGACCTACGCCTTCGTGGCGCTCGGCCTCGTGCTGTGCTGGGGCAGCGCCGGCATCCTGTCGCTGGGGCAGGGCATCTTCTTCGGCATCGGCGGCTATTGCATGGCGATGTTCCTGAAGCTGGAGGCCTCCAGCCCGGAAGCGACCAAGATCCAGTCCACCCCCGGCATCCCCGACTTCATGGACTGGAACCAGCTGAAGGCGCTGCCCTGGTTCTGGGAGCCGTTCCACAGCCTGACCTTCGCCACCGTCGCGGTGGTGGCGGTCCCGGCGCTGCTGGCCTTCATCGTCGGGCTGGCGATGTTCAAGCGGCGGGTCGGCGGCGTCTATTTCGCCATCATCACCCAGGCCTTCGCCGCCATCCTGACCATCCTGATCGTCGGCCAGCAGGGCTACACCGGCGGCATCAACGGCATCACCGACCTGCGCACGCTGAAGGGCTGGGACATCCGCACCGACGAGGCGAAGCTGGTGCTGTACTTCGTCAACGCAGCATTGCTGATCGGCTGCATCCTGCTGTGCCTCTATGTCCGCCGCTCCAAGCTGGGCCGCATCCTGGTGGCGCTGCGCGACAAGGAGGACCGGGTCCGCTTCTCCGGCTACGACGTCGCCAACTTCAAGATCTTCGTCTTCTGCTTTGCGGCGGCGCTGTCGGCGGTGGGGGGTGCGATGTTCACGCTCCAAGTCGGCTTCATGTCGCCGTCCTTCGTCGGCATCGTGCCGTCGATCGAGATGGTCATCTACTGCGCGGTCGGCGGCCGGCTGTCGCTGCTGGGTGCCGTGTACGGCACGCTGCTGGTCAACTGGGCCAAGACGATGCTGTCGGAAAGCTTCCCGGAGCTGTGGCTGTTCGCCATGGGCGCGCTGTTCATCGGCGTGGTGATGGTGTTCCCCAACGGGCTGGCCGGGCTCTACCAGCAGTTCATCGCCCCCAGGCTTGGCCGCCTGCGGCCCCGTACGGGGGGCGGAGCCGGCGCGCCGATCATCCCGCCCCACACCGCCGCCGACTGAGGAGGGACGGAACCCATGGCGAACCCCACCGATTACCTGCTGGCGGTCGAAGGGCTGACCGTCTCCTTCGACGGGTTCAAGGCGGTCAACGACCTGTCCTTCTACGTCGACAGCAACGAGATCCACGTCATCATCGGCCCGAACGGCGCCGGCAAGACCACGGTGCTCGACCTGATCTGCGGACGGACGAAGGCGTCCGGCGGCTCCATCAAGTTCCGCAACCGGGAACTGACGGCGATGAAGGAGCACCAGATCGTCACCGCCGGGGTCGGGCGCAAGTTCCAGAACCCGTCGATCTACGACGACCTGACGGTGTTCGAGAACCTGGAGATCTCCTACCCCCGCGGCCGCAGCGTGTTCGGCGCGCTCGCCTTCAAGCGCGACGCCGCGGTGCGCGAGCGGGTGGGCGAGATCGCCGAGATGATCTTCCTGGCCGACCATCTCGACCAGCGCGCCGAATATCTCAGCCACGGCCAGAAGCAGTGGCTGGAGATCGGCATGCTGCTGATCCAGGACCCGGAACTGCTGATGCTGGACGAGCCGGTCGCCGGCATGAGCGTGAACGAGCGCAAGAAGACCGCCGAGCTGCTGAACCGCATCATCCAGAACCGGTCGGTTCTGGTGATCGAGCACGACATGAAGTTCGTCGAAGACATCGCCCACCGCGTCACCGTGCTGCACCAGGGGAAGATCCTGTCGGAAGGCAGCATGGAGCGGGTGAAGAACGACCCCAAGGTCGTCGAAGTTTATCTGGGCCACTGAGCGGGGGATCAACAGATGCTGTCCGTCAACCAACTCCGCGTGTCCTACGGCGAGAGCGAGGTTCTGCACGGCCTGGACTTCACGGTGGCGCCGGGCGAGATCGTCGCCATCATGGGCCGCAACGGCATGGGCAAGACGACGCTGATGAAGTCGCTGATGGGGATCGTGCCGGCGCGGTCCGGCGCCATCCGCATCGGCGACAGCGAGATCACCGGCCTGAAG
>Ga0206116_1000273_pt1 | contig 69515 bp, 60 predicted proteins | sample 3A1Ametagenome_FD_178000 | JGI IMG/M metagenome (GOLD analysis project Ga0206116, IMG submission 178000) | Enriched microbial communities from leaf-cutter ant dump, University of Wisconsin, Madison, United States - 3A1A | ecosystem: Environmental > Terrestrial > Nest > Insects nest > Nest dump...
CCTCCTCGACGATATCCCCGACATTCCTAACGATATAGGTGTCGTTGCCCTTGCCGCCTCTGAGGGTGTCGAAGCCTGTTGTATTGAGACCGCCATCGAGAATGTTGTTGCCGTCATTGCCGATCAGTAGATTGATCAGTTCGTTGCCGGTGCCATTGAGAGCTGCTTTGCCGAGTAGGGTGAGATTTTCGATATTCGCACCGAGGATGAAGGAAACAGATGCGATTACAGTGTCTGTGCCTTGGTTGGCTGCTTCGAATACTTTGGCATCCTTGTGCCCGACAATATAGGTGTCATCACCTGCACCCCCGCGAAGTACGCTGGCACCACTGCCAGCATCGAGACGATTGTCGAGGGCGTTGCCTAATACTTCGAACGGGCCTGTCCCAATAAGCTGGACATTCTCGACCTCAAGCAGATTAGCCGCGCTGAGATTTACGACTAATGGAGCCTTGGGCGTGCTTTTGTATGTAATGCGCAGGGTGTCGATACCAGGGTCTTGGTAGATATCCTCTTCATGCTGGTTGATTCGCTCGAGTTCACGATGGTCATCCAGGATATAGATGTCGTCACCACTCCCTCCGATCATGGTATCAACGCCCTTCCCCCCATCAAGCAGATCATTTCCGGCTCCTCCGAATAGCAAATCGTCGCCAGCGAGTCCGAACAGTTGGTCGTCGCCGTCGCCTCCATAAAGTTCGTCTGAACCTGCATTGCCGGTAATTTTGTCATTGCCCCCACCGCCGAAAAGCCAGTTGTGGGTCTTGTCGGTGCCGGTGATGACATCATCGCCAGCCAGCAGGGCCAGTTGAACATCCAACAGACTGCGTGTCCCGATTAGATAGGCGGAAAGCTCATTCAGCACATCGTTGGATACGGCTCTGGTTTGAAAAGAGCCGTTGTGATTCTCCGTTGGTGACAGGGATGAGGCATTCTGGGTGATGTAAGTGAGGCTATCGAGTGCGCTCGTGGGGGTGAAGAGACCTGTGCTGGCGTCAAAGGTCAGGCCGGCTTTGCTAGACAGGGCGAAATTGTAGGACGAGCTTGTGGTTTGGCTCTGGATGCCCTGTGAAGTTTTATTTTTTTCGACCTGACTTGAGCTGTAGTTGTCAGTGTATTGAGTGATCGTTAGCGATTGAAGGGATGAGTTGCCTGCATTCTTCTGGTATTCAGCTTTCCCCAAGAACATTAGAGTCCCTGCTTCCTTGCTTGAACTGCTGTCACCGTTGAACGAAGTGTCTTGCGTGTAGGAATACTTGGACTGTGCCTGGCTAATGGAGAGTGGCTTGCCACTCCCGAACTTTTGCAAGTTAAGGCTGGCAGTGATGCTGTCCTTGTGGGCTTCTTTACTCGTGTAACCAGTTTGCTTGGCTGTAATTGAGTAGTTATCTTCCCATGTTAGTTTGGAGTAAGAATAGTTGCTGCCTGTCAACTCTGCTTTTCGGCTGCCATTGGCAACGCCGACGCTATTTCCCTCGCTGTCCCGAGCTGGTGTGTCCCGGTAAGTGATGGACTTTAAGATCCGGTTTCCTGCAGTCATGCTGGTCGATGGAAAGCCCCAGTTGAGGTCGTTTCCTTCGAGTTGATACACCTGGCTAGCAATCATTCCAGTGATGCCGTAACTGAATGCATACTGCAAAGCGAAAGCCGTATCGTAGAGAAGCGTCGAGGAGTTGTTAGTCTTTATCGTGGCCATATAGTGCTCTTCCTTGCTGCCGGAAATATTCCCTTTGTCAGTCCATACCTTTCAAGGAGGGAAACCATTTCGGTTTTGTAGCTCTGAACAGTCTGACTTGCGTGTTATGTGTTCTTGGCTGGTGAGGGGTCATTGTACGGGGAGCGTATTGTACAACTCCACCCGGTTGCGGCCGCCGTGCTTGGCCTTGTATAGCGCCTCGTCGGCGTGCTTGGACAGCGTATTGCCGTCCAGGCCTGGTTGCAGCATGGCGATACCACAACTGAAGGTGCAGGACAGATCCTGCGGTTGGGCCGGGTAGTGGATCTCGGCAAAGCGCTGGCGGATTTCTTCCAGCACCTTGAGCGCTGATTGCTCGTCGGTATCCGGCAGCACCACGGCAAACTCCTCGCCACCGTAACGGCCGATGTGATCGGTCTTGCGCAGGCGTTGCTTGAGAAATAGCGCCAGGCTCTTGATCACGCGGTCGCCCATGGGGTGGCCATAGGTGTCGTTGACCTTCTTGAAGTGGTCGATGTCGAGCATCGCGAAGGCCAGTGGCTGCTCTTCGCGGCGCGCCCGGTAGCAGGCGTCGTCGAGCAGTTGCAGGGTGTGGGTGTGGTTGTACAGGCCGGTGAGGCTGTCACGCACCATGCGCGCCTTGAGGTTGCGCGCACGGGCTGCGCGGTTGCGCACGGTGGCGATCAGATGGCGCGGCTTGATCGGTTTGGTGAGGAAGTCGTCGCCGCCTTCGCTCATGGCATCGAGCTGCTTGTCGAGGTCGTCCTCTGCCGACAGGTAGATGATCGGCACGCTGACGTAGCGGTCGTTGTGGCGGATCACCTTGGCCAGCTCGGCGCCGTTGCACTCGGGCATGTACATGTCGAGGATGATCAGATCCGGCTGGAACTCGGCCAGCGCATCCATCGCCTTGATCGGCTCGGTCAGGGTATGAGTAAGGATGCCGGCGCTGTTGAGCACACGCTCGGTGTGCGTGGCCTGGGCCTTGGAGTCATCGACGATCAGCACCTTGTACGGGTCGTACTGGGCGACGTGGGTCAGCACCTCGATGCGCTCGAGCAGGCTGGAGGCGTCCAGTGATCCGGTGAAGAACTCCTGGCCGCCCGCGCGCACGGCGGCGAGGCGGGTCGGGGTATCGGTGTCGCAATGGCTGAAGAACAGCAGAGGAATCTTCTGCTCCAGCCCTTGTTGTACCGATTCGGCCAGTTCCAGGCCGGCTCCGGCGAAGTCGACATCCATGACGATGGCCGCCGGATGGCGTTCGGCGATGGCGGCGCGGAATGCCTGGGCATCGTCCAGTGACTGAGCCGCCAGGCCGAAGAATTCCAGTTGCTGGGCCAGGCGCTCGGCGCGCTGGGTATCCTGCAGGGCCAGGTAGACCGGTTTGCGCAGCGGCGGCAGGAACGTCTGTTCGAAGGCATCGCTATGGCGCAGGCCGGTACGCGAAAGACGTTGCATGGCCTGATTGAGCCGGGCGATCAGGGTACTGTTGAGACGCCCGCGATTTTCCACGACGTCGTCGAGGCTGGCACCGATGTTCTGCGCCAATTGCGCATGCTCGATCTGCTCGAAGCGCTCGGCGTAGCGCAGCAGGCGCAGGTTGGCCTCGGTCAGCTCGGCCATGCCGGCGTCATTCCACTCGCTGCGTTGCAGGCGTTGCCAGACTTCCAGCACCTGGCGCGCCTGATGAATCACGCGCTGAGCGAAGTGATGCTTGAGGCGATCGCGACTGGGATCCAGATGCTCGGTCATGGGCCGACTTCTATAGGTGGTTAAGTCAGTGGTGGCTTGATGCTATCACTTGCTGATGGCGCTGGCATTGCCGTCGATCAATTGACGTCGGTATTTCTGTCGAATAGGCGACAGAAATGTAGTTTTCCCGTACCAACGGTAAGTTTGCCCCTGTGCTCTGCGTTTTGCTGCGGGCTTGCCTTATAGTGCGGAATAGGTCGCAACCCGTTGGCCGGGTTGTGGTCGAACACTCGAATTCGCTTAAAAAAGGACACTGCCATGCTGGACTGGAAGAATCGTGCGACGAACTCGCAAGGCAGCACCGAGAAGGCCGCAGAAGGTAGCCGCAGTGGCGGTAGCCTGATCGCTCGTGCGCTGGGCGGCTTGATCGGTATCTATCTGCTGATCGCCCTGGTGGTCGGTTGGTACTGGAGTCAGGAGCCGGCCTCGTTCCAGGTTCAACAGCACGCCCAGAGCGCCGCGCAGCAGGCGCAGCGGCAGATGGTGACTGGTTATACCACCGTGGAAACCCTCAAGCAGGTCGCCAGCACGCTGCTGGACAAGCCGGGCGGCTACCTGTCCAATGACCTCGCCCCACCCGGTCTGTGGCTGGACAACATGCCGAGCTGGGAGTACGGCGTTCTGGTGCAGGTGCGTGATTTCTCTCGTGCGCTGCGCAAGGATTTCGCCCGCTCGCAGTCGCAGTCCACGGAAAATCCCGATCTGGCCCGGGCCGAGCCGCGCTTCCATTTCGACAACAAGAGCTGGGCGCTGCCGGCGTCCGAGTCCGAGTATCGCGAAGGCATCAAGTCGCTGGATCGCTATCTGGCTGACCTGAGCGAGAAGAACGCGCAGTTCTATGCCCGTGCCGACAATCTCAACAACTGGCTGGGCGATGCCGGCACCCGTCTCGGCTCGTTGTCGCAGCGTCTGTCCGCCAGCGTCGGCCAAGTGCGCCTGAACGAGAACCTGCAGGTGGGCAACGACGCCGAAGAGTCCGGCCTGGTAGGGCGAGATGGTGTGTACGAGACGCCCTGGCTGCAGATCGACAACGTGTTCTACGAAGCACGTGGTCAGGCCTGGGCGCTGGCTCACCTGCTGCGCGCGATCGAGGTCGATTTCGCCGACGTGCTGGCGAAGAAGAACGCCACCGTCAGCGTGCGCCAGATCATCCGCGAGCTGGAGGCTGCCCAGGCCACCCTGTGGAGCCCGATGATCCTCAACGGCAGTGGCTACGGCATTCTCGCCAACCACTCGCTGGTGATGGCCAACTACATCTCGCGCGCCAACGCGGGCCTGATCGATCTGCGTCAACTGCTGAGCCAGGGGTGATGGCAGCGATCTCGGCGGCGGAGGCGGCGCATCGCGCTGCCTCCGATAGCGAGCGGGTCGCCTGGGTCGATGAGCACGATCAGCCGTTGGGTGGCGTCTCCCGGGCCGAGTTGCGCGAGCGGCGTCTGATCGGTCGCGGTACCTATATCCTCCTGTTCAACTCGGCTGGGTTGTTGTGCGTACACCGACGAACCCTGAGCAAGGCGCTGTATCCCGGGTATTGGGACGTGGCGGCGGGCGGTATGGTGCTGGAGGGCGAGGATTACGCGTTGTCGGCCCAGCGTGAGTTGGCCGAAGAGTTGGGCATCGCCGATGCGGCGTTGGTCGAACATGCCCACTTTCTCTATGACGCGCCGGAAAGCCGCCTGTGGTGCATGGCCTATTCGGCGGTGTCCGATGCGCCGTTGGTGTTGCAGCCGGAGGAGGTGCTGGAGGCGCGCTTCATCAGCATCGAACAGGCGCTGGAGGAAACTCACCGTCTACCGTATTGCCCGGATTCATTGGCAGCGCTGGAGCGTTATCTGGCTGCAAGATCGTAGGGGGCGCTGTGCGCACCGAAGCTCCGTCTCAAATGTAAAGGCGGTGCGCACGGCGCACCCTGCGACATCGTCGATTCCGAGCGTTCCGTGTCCGATAGGCAGCAGCGTCGCCAAAGTGCCGCACAATGACGCAAATATAGACTTAGCAAGCCCGGTCTTTGCCGTTAAACTGCGCGGCCTTTTCGGCGGACGTCTGTCCGCTTGCGCTGCCCCTGCCTGAGTGGGGCTTCGCGGCTGAACCCGTTCAGCCAGTCGCTATCCTGACCCCTACGAGGACAAGCCGGTGGTCAAGAAAGCCTCTTCATTTGCCGCGTTGAGCGGTCTCGTCTATTCCACCGATGGCGGTCGTCATTGCCCGGATTGCAATCAGCCGGTGGATGCCTGCATCTGCAAACAGACACGCATTCCCGACGGCGACGGCATTGCCCGCGTACGCCGTGAAACCAAGGGCCGTGGCGGCAAGACCGTCACCACCGTTAGCGGCGTGCCGCTGGCCGAAGAGCCGCTCAAGGAGCTGGCCAGTGCGCTGAAGAAGCGCTGTGGCACCGGTGGCGCGCTCAAGGATGGCGTGATCGAGATCCAGGGCGACCATGTCGATCTGTTGTTGGCCGAGCTGAGCAAACGCGGTTTTACCGCGAAGAAGTCCGGCGGCTGAAGCGCCCTTTTCTAAACTTCGATGACGCTCGTACGGTCAACCGCCGAGCAAACGTCATCTTGCTTCCTTAATTTTTAAACTGGCCGCCAGTAAGGTCAGGCTTTTCTCATGGGAGAACCCGATGTCCGCACGACGCACCCGCAAAGACGACGGCAGCCAATGGACCGTAGCCGATAGCCGCAGTGTCTACGGCATTCGCCACTGGGGCGCCGGCTATTTCTCGATCAACGACGCCGGGCGTATCGAGGTGCGTCCCAACGGGCCGGACAGCCAACCCATCGATCTCTATCAGCAGGTTGACGAACTGCGTCAGAGCGGCCTGTCGCTGCCGCTGCTGGTGCGCTTCCCGGACATTCTGCAAGATCGCGTGCGCCGCCTGACCGGTGCCTTCGACGCCAGCATCGAGCGCCTGGAATACCAGAGCCGCTACACCGCGTTGTACCCGATCAAGGTCAACCAGCAGGAAGCGGTGATCGAGAACATCATCGCCACGCAGAACGTCTCCATCGGCCTCGAAGCCGGCTCCAAGCCCGAACTGCTGGCCGTGCTGGCGCTGGCACCGAAGGGCGGCACCATCGTCTGCAACGGCTACAAGGATCGCGAGTTCATCCGCCTGGCGTTGATGGGGCAGAAGCTTGGCCACAACGTGTTCATCGTCATCGAGAAGGAATCGGAAGTCAGCCTGGTGATCGAGGAGGCGGCCGAGCTCAAGGTCGCGCCGCAGATCGGCCTGCGTGTACGTCTGTCCTCGCTGGCGTCCTCCAAGTGGGCTGACACTGGTGGTGAGAAGTCCAAGTTCGGCCTGTCCGCCGCGCAGATTCTCTCGGTGGTCGAGCGCTTCCGCGCGGCTGGGCTGGATCAGGGCATTCGGCTCTTGCATTTCCATATGGGTTCGCAGATCGCCAACATCGCCGATTACCGCAAGGGTTTCCGCGAGGCCATCCGTTATTACGGTGAGCTGCGTGCCATGGGCCTGCCGGTCGATCACATCGACGTCGGCGGCGGTCTCGGCGTGGATTACGACGGCACCCATTCGCGTAATGCCAGCTCGATCAACTACGACATGCAGGACTACGCCGACGCCGTGGTCGACATGCTCAAGGAGTTCTGCGACCGCCAGGAAATCCCTCATCCGCACATCTTCTCCGAGAGCGGCCGGGCGATGACCGCGCACCATGCCGTGCTGCTGGTGCAGGTGACCGATGTCGAGCGTCACAACGACAAGGTGCCGGAGATCGATGCGGGCGTCGAACAGCCGGAAATCCTCCAGGTGCTGATCGAGCTGCTGGACGACAGCGACCCGGAAATGGTCGCCGAAACCTACTGGCGCGCTACCCACTACATCGAAGAGGTAGCCGCGCAGTATTCGGCCGGCAAACTCAGCCTGGCGCAGAAGGCGCTGGCCGAGCAGTGCTACTTCGCCATCTGCCGTCGCCTGCACAACCAGCTCAAGGCCCGTCAGCGTTCGCACCGCGCGGTGCTCGACGAACTCAACGACAAGCTCGCCGACAAGTACATCTGCAACTTCTCGGTGTTCCAGAGCCTGCCCGATACCTGGGCCATCAGCCAGATCTTGCCGATTCTGCCGTTGTCGCGTCTGGACGAAGAGCCGCTGCGCCGTGCCGTTCTGCAGGATCTGACCTGCGACTCCGACGGCAAGATCCGCCAGTACGTCGATGAGCAGTCGATCGAGACCAGCCTGCCGGTACACGAGATTCGCGAGGGCGAGGACTACGTGCTGGGCATTTTCCTGGTTGGCGCGTACCAGGAGATCCTCGGTGACATGCATAACCTGTTCGGCGACACCGACTCGGTGAACATCTACCAGGCCGCCGACGGCAGCGTGGTGCATGCGGGTATTGAGACCCACGACACCATCGAGGACATGCTGCGCTACGTGCACCTGTCCCCCGAGGAACTGATGACCCACTACCGCGACAAGGTGGCCAGCGCCAAGATCAGCGCGCGTGAGCGTACGCAGTTCCTCGATGCGCTGCGTCTGGGCCTGACCCGCTCGTCCTACCTGGCTCCCTGAGCATCCGCTAGTCGCTGTCGCCAGCCGTCGAGTCAGGTGCAATGCCTGCTCGACGCTGGCGATGATGTTGCGCCAGCCGCAATCCGTCGCCGCAAGTTCGCGGCTATGTCTAATTCGATCCCCTAAGAGCAACTATCCCGGCTTTGTTTCGGTAGTAGGGGGCAATCGTTTCCCTGCTCGGCATGCCCGCTGTAGGCGGGGAATGCTGGGTGTCCTAGTCGATTATCAAGTTTTTGGCTCTGTCGACTATGCCAGTCTCTGCCTAAAGTGGCGGCATCTTCGATGGAGACCCGCCATGACCCCAACCACTGATTGCCGCTACGACTGGCTCGGCGACCCGCATGAGTTGCGCGCCTGCTTCCCGCTGATGCGTGTCTTGCGCCCGCATCTGAGCGATGCCGATGACTTCCTTCAGCGCCTGCAGCGCCAGGCGGAGCAAGGCTATCGTCTGCTGGCGGCGCGCGCTGGCGACGAGGTACTGGGGCTCGCCGGCTGTCGTCTGCAGGAAAACCTGCTGCATGGGCGTTTCTTCTATGTCGATGACCTGATCACTCGCGAGGATCTGCGCAGCCAGGGCATCGGTGAGCGGCTACTGGCCGAGGCGCGCGCAGAGGCGTTGCGTCTGGGCTGTGCCAACCTCGTGCTGGATACGGCGTTGAGCAATGCACGCGGGCAGCGCTTCTACTACCGTCAGGGCTTACTGGGCATTGGCATGCACTTTCGTGAGGGGCTTTGAGATGCAGCGAATTCTGTTATTGGAGTGCGGCCCCTACGGACGGCAGAGTCGCGGCAGCCGGCTGGCCCTGGAACTGGTCGGGCGTCTGCGCGAGCGTCACCCTCATGCGCAGCTTGTGGAGCGCGATCTGGCGAGCGAGCCGTTGCCGGCCTTGCACGTGGCCTATGCTGATGCACTGGTTGCGCAGGCGCCAGGGGATGACCCGGCGTTGAGGCTGTCCGAGCAACTGATCGGTGAGCTGGAACGCAGCGACTGCCTGGTGATCGTCACGCCGATGCACAATTTCACGGTGCCGGCAGCACTGAAGCTATGGATCGACTATGTGCTGCGCATCGGCCGCAGCTTTGCCGCCACCGAGGCGGGCAAGGTCGGCCTGTTGGCGGATCGGCCGACCTTCGTGGTGGTGAGTTCGGGCGGTTTCTACTGTGGCGAGCAGGCGCGCCAGCCGGACTTTCTCACGCCTTACCTGCGAAACGTGTTGAGCACCATCGGCATTCATGACCTGGAGTTCGTTCATCTCCAGGGCCTGGTTCGTGGCCAGGAACACGCCGAGGCGATGCTGGCGCAGGCGCGTGAACAACTGGCGTTCAATCCCTATCTTGCCGCTCAAGGAGAGTGCTCATGAGTACCTTGCGTCAACCCTATTACGAACTGTCTGCCGAAGCGATGCAGGGGCTGATCAGTACCAAGGCGGTGCTGGAGCGTGGCCCGCTGGGCAAGCGACTGGTCGAACTCGTCTATCTGCGCATTTCGCAGATCAATGGCTGTGCCTACTGTCTGGAGAAACACAGCCACTCCCTGCGTGAAGAGGGGGTGCCGCAGATCACGCTCGACAGCCTGGCCGGTTGGCGCGTGAGTCGTCACTTCGAACCGCGCGAAAGAGCGGCGCTGGCCTGGGCCGAGTCATTGAGCGATATCGCCAACAGCCACGCGGCGGACAGTGACTACCAGCCGCTGGAGGCGTACTTCAGCGCCCGGGAAATCTCTGACCTGACCATCGCCGTGGCCTTGATGAGCGGGCTCAACCGCTTGGCCATTGGTATGCGCCTGTAACTGCTAGCCCGCTGCGATCACCCCATAACCGCGCGCCATCAGCGTGGCCAGCAGCGGGATTACCAGTAGCAGCAGAAGCTCCAGGCGGATGCTCCAGGTCACCAGTTTCACCTGCCGAGGGCTTGGTACGGGTACCTGGCCGGCCCGCACGGCGTTGCGCCAGTTGAAGAATACGTAGGTCGGCAGAATCGACAGCAGTGCCGCCAGGATGAACAGCCCGACCTTGGCGTGGAACAGGCTGTTACCCATGTAGTAGGCAATGCCTTTGCCGAACCACAGCACTCGGGCTGCACCGGTCAGCAGCACCAGGCCGGCGCAGATGCCGTAGGCGATGTCGGTGATCATCAGGCCGCGCGCACGGCTGGGATCCAGCGGTGCTTTGAACAGTACGTGTTCGATGCTGAGCAGGGCGAACAGGGCGAAGATCGACAGGTAATGCAGGTAGGCGACGATAGCGGCGGCCATGATGATGCTCTCGGGTGTGGGGTCAGTCTGCCAGCTCGCTGCGGTTACGCCCGCCGTGCTTGGCTCGATAAAGTGCCTGATCGGCTCGTTTGAGCGCCGCGCCACTGCTTTCGCCGGGGGCGAGTAACGTGCAGCCGAGGCTGGCGGTCTGCTGCAGCTTTGCATGTTCGAGTTCGATTGGGTGTTCGGCAATTGCCAGACGAATGCGCTCGGCAATTTGCAGCAGCTCGGAGCTATCGTGCACCAGGGTGAGGATCACGAATTCCTCGCCGCCATTGCGTGTGACCACATCCTGAGGTCTGACAGCTGCGCTCATGCGCCGTGAGCTTTCCCACAGCACGTGATCACCACCGTCGTGGCCATGCTGATCGTTGACCTTCTTGAAGTGATCCAGGTCGCAGTAGATCAGCCCCAGGCGCAGGTTATTGCGCTCGGCCGTCGCCTGTTCCAGTGGTAGAAAATGCAACAGGCCGGCGCGGTTCCACAGTTGCGTCAGCGGGTCGAGCATGCCTTTGCGCTGTTCGCGGCTCAACTCATTGCGCAGCTCTTCAGCCTGCCGTGAGCTGTGCTGCAGATGCAGGTAGCCCTCGGTCAGGTAGGCCAGGTCGCGTAGCTGGCACTTCTCGCGCTCGCTCAATTGACGCGCCTCGGGGTCGGCCAGGCAAAGGGTGCCGAGGGGAATGCCGTCGGCGTCGTGCAGTGGCCAGCCGGCGTAGAAGCGGGCGCCAGGGTTGCGCAGGGCCAGTTCGGTGCCGGCGAAGCGCACGTCCACGTGGCTGTCGTCGATGAACAGCGGTTCATCCTGTAGCACCGCATGCGAGCAATAGGACAGGCTGCGTGGCGTCTCGGCTACATCCAGCCCCTGACGGCTCTTGAACCACTGGCGATCGCGGTCGACCAGGGTGATCAGCGCGGTTCTCACGCCGAACAGGTCGTGAGCCAGGCGGGTCAGGGCGTCCAGGTAGGGATCGGCGGGGGTGTCGAGTAGCTCCAGGCTGTCCAGTGCCTGTTGGCGCTGAGCTTCGTTAACCGGCTGCGGGACACTGAGCATGGGCGATCTCTCCTGATGCTTAGGATGGGAACCACAGGTCGCGACGACTCAGCTTCCAAGCATAGCCAGCCAATACCAGGCTTCGCAGCCCCATGAAGGCGAGAAATGCCAACCACAACCCATGGTTGCCCATGTCTTGCAGCATCCAGGCCAGCGGCAACGCCAGGATCAGGGCGATGAGCATGGCATCGCGCATCTCGCGAGCACGGGTGGCGCCGATGAACAGACCGTCGAGCAGGTAGCTCCACACGGCCAGCAATGGCAACACGGCCAGGTAGGGCAGGAAGCTCACCGCCAACTCGCGCACGTCGGCAATGTCGGTGAGCATGCTGACGAACCAGTGTCCGCCGAACAGGAAGAACAGCGCGAAACCGACGCTGGCCAGCAGCGACCAGGTGCCGGCGACCAGCAGCGAGCGGCGCAGCGCGTCGCGGTCGCGGGCGCCCAGGGCATGGCCACACAGCGCTTCCACCGCATGCGCCAGGCCATCCAGGGCGTAGGCGGCAAGAGTCAGGCCATTGAGCAGCAGGGCATTGGCGGCCACCGTGGCATCGCCCAGGCGCGTGCCTTGTACGGTGATCAGAAAGAACACCAGTTGCAGCGCCAGGGTGCGGATGAAGATGTCGCGGTTGACCATCAGCAGCGGTCGCCAATTGATCCAGCGTTTTAGCGCGCGTGGATCGAGCTGACCCGGGTGCTCGCGCAAGGCCGCACGCGTCAGCCACAGGCCGAGCAGGGCACCGCTCCATTCGGCGATCACTGCGGCCCAGGCCACGCCGGTCACGCCCCATTCGAAGCCGAAGACGAACAGCAAATCGAGGCTGACGTTGATCAGGTTGATGGTCAGCAGCATGGCCAGCGGGCCGCGTGCGCTTTGCGTGCCCAGCAACCAGCCGATCAGGGCGTAGCTGGCCAGGGTCGCCGGCAGGCCGAACAGGCGGATCTGGAAGAACTCGCGAGCCAGGCTGTCCAGTTCCGCCGAGGGTTGCATCAGGCTCAGCGCGGCACCGCTGAGCGGCAGGGCAAGCAGGCCGAGCAGCAACGCCAGCAGCACGCCGAGGCTCAGGCCCTGCAACAGAACCTGGCGCAGCGCGCCACCGTCGCCACGTCCGGCGGCCTGCGCGGCGAAACCGGTGCTGCCCATGCGCAGAAAACCCATGGCCCAAGTCAGCAACGTATAGAGGCTGCCGCCCACCGCCACTGCGGCCAGTTGATGGGCGTGCGGTAAATGGCCGACCACGGCGGTATCGACCAGCGCCACCATCGGCACCGACAGGTTGGAGAGGATCATCGGTGCAGCCAGCGCCCAGACCTTCCTCTGGGTCGGCGTGTGGCGCCAGGCTTCGAACAGGGCGTGCATGCGAGGCTTCCACTCCAGCAAATCGCCGATTATAGGCACGTGACGGAGTGTGCGCAGCTTGGCGGAATTCGTCGCTTCGTCTCGTCTGTGCTTTGGTGTCTCGGCTATAGTATCGGCCTTCGCGCCCCTACTCTCCGGAGCCCGCAATGCCGAACAAAGGACTGCTTCTGGCCTTGGTACTGACCCTGCTCAGTGCCTGTGATTCTTCCCAACCACCTGCCACGGTGACCAGTGCCCAGCCTGCTGCGCAACAGCAACAGGCAGCGAAGCCTGCGGTCGACCGCGATGCTTTGGCCAAACGCTATGCCGGCCGCGAGCTGGAAGTCGTGGATGTATCCGAAGTGCAGCTCGATGGTGCCAGCGCACTGTCGGTGACCTTCTCCATTCCGCTGGATCCCGACCAGCGTTTCGCCGAGCGCCTGCACCTGGTCGACAGCAAGGACGGCAAGGTCGATGGCGCCTGGGAGCTGACCGACAACCTCAGTGAACTGCGCCTGCGTCATCTGGAACCGCAGCGCAAGCTGGTGCTGACCATCGATGCCGGCTTGAAGTCGATCAATGGCGGTAAGCTGGCTGCCGAGCATGTCACCCGTTTCGAAACCCGCGATCTCCTGGCCAGTGTTGGCTTCGCCAGCCGCGGCTCGCTGCTGCCGACTCGCTTGGCCGAAGGCCTGCCGGTGATCGCGCTGAACGTCGACAAGGTCAATGTCGAGTTCTTCCGCATCAAGCCCGAGGCGCTGCCAGGTTTCCTGTCCCGCTGGGGGCGTGCCAGCAACCTCGATACCTGGGAATCTCGCGAGCTGCTGCCGATGGCCGATCTGGTCTATGGCGGTCGCTTCGATCTCAACCCGGCGCGCAACACCCGTGAAACCCTGCTGCTGCCCATCGCTGGTCTGGAGCCATTCAAGCAGCCGGGCGTGTATCTGGCCGTGATGCGTGAGGCCGGCAGCTACGGTTATTCGCAGCCGGCGACGCTGTTTTCCCTGAGCGATATCGGTCTGTCCGCACACCGCTACCGTGATCGCCTCGACGTCTTCACCCAGGCCTTGGAAGGCGGCAAGGCGCAGTCCGGCGTGCAGCTGGAATTGCTCGACGGCGACGGCGCGTTGCTGGCCGAAGGCAAGACCGATTCTGATGGCCATGCGCAACTGCCGCTGCCGGAAAAGGCCCAGGTGCTGCTGGCCAAACAGGATGAACAGACCAGCTTGCTGCGCTTGAACGCGCCGGGGCTGGATCTGGCCGAATTCGATATCACCGGGCCGAAGGCGCATGCGCTGCAGTTCTTCGTGTTCGGTCCGCGTGACCTGTATCGCCCTGGCGAGACCGTGTTGCTCAACGGCCTGCTGCGCGATGCCGATGGCAAGCCGGTCAAGGCTCAGCCGGTCAGCGTTGAAGTGCGTCGTCCGGACGAGCAGGTCAGCCGCAAGTTCGTCTGGAACGCCGATGACGACGGCCTCTATCAGTACCAGCTGCAACTGGCCGAAGAAGCGCCGACGGGGCGTTGGCAATTGCTGCTCGACCTCGGCGATGGCAGCCCGCAAGTTTATGAATTCCTCGTCGAGGACTTCCTGCCCGAGCGCCTGGCGCTGGAGATCAAGGGCCAGGATCAGCCTTACGCCCCTAGCGACAACCCACAGTTCAGCATCAACGGACGCTACCTCTATGGTGCGCCGGCCGCTGGCAACCGTCTGTCCGGACAGCTCTACGTGCGTCCGCTGCGCGAAGCGGTGGCGAGCCTGCCGGGGTATCAGTTCGGTGATATCACCGAAGCCGATCTGAGCCAGGATCAGGAACTCGACGAGCAGAACCTCGACGATCAGGGCCGCGCCGTGCTCAGCCCGGAAAACCGCTGGAGCGACGCCCGCTCGCCGCTTCGCCTGATCCTCCAGGCCAGCCTGCAGGAGTCCGGTGGTCGGCCGATCACCCGCCGTATCGTTCAGCCAGTCTGGCCGGCCGAGCGCCTGCCAGGTGTACGAGGTCTGTTCGAGGGCGAGGAGGTCGATGCCGACAGCCTGGCCGAATTCGAAATCCTGGTGGCCGACGCCGCCGGCAACAAACTGGCTGCCGATAACCTCAACGTGCGTCTGGTGCGCGAGCGCCGCGACTACTTCTGGACCTTCTCCGACGGTGAAGGCTGGCGCCACAACTACAACGAGAAATTCCTCACCCTCAGTGACGAGCCGCTGAAGGTCGCTGCCGGCGGCACTGCCAAGGTCAGTTTCCCGGTGGAGTGGGGCCCGTATCGGGTCGAGGTGGTCGACGGCCAGACTGGCCTGGTCAGCAGCTTGCGTTTCTGGGCCGGCTATCGCTGGCAGGACAACGCCGATGGCGGCGCCGTGCGTCCCGATCAGGTCAAGCTGGCATTGGACAAGCCCGCCTATGCGGCGGGTGATGTAGCCAAGATCACCGTCACCCCGCCGGCTGCCGGCAACGGCTACCTGCTGGTCGAATCCAGCGACGGCCCTCTGTGGTGGCAGGAAATCAGCGTGCCGGCCGAAGGCAAGACCTTCGAGCTGCCCATCGACGAGAAATGGGCGCGTCACGACCTCTATCTCAGTGCCCTGGTGATTCGTCCTGGCGAGCGCAAGGCGCAGGTCACGCCCAAGCGTGCTGTCGGCTTGCTGCATCTGCCACTGGAGCGCGCGCCGCGCAAACTGCAAGTGAGCCTGGACGCGCCGGAGAAGATGCGGCCGAAGCAGCCGCTGAAGGTCAAGGTCAGTGCGCGCAATGCCGATGGCAGCATCCCCGAGCAGGTGCGCGTGCTGGTCGCTGCGGTCGACGTGGGCATTCTCAACATCACCAGCTATGCCACACCCGATCCGTTCGCCAACTTCTTCGGGCGCAAGGGCTATGGCGCGGATCAACTGGACATCTATGGCCAGCTGATCGAGGCACAGGGGCGTGTCGCCAGCCTGGCCTTCGGTGGTGACGCCGGCCTGGCGGCCGGTGGCAAGCGTCCGGATACCAGCGTGCTGATCGTCGCATTGCAAAGTGATGCGCTGAAGCTCGACGACAAGGGTGAGGGCGAAGTCAGCCTGGATATCCCCGATTTCAATGGCGAGTTGCGCCTGATGGCGCAGGCCTGGAGCGACGAGCGCTTCGGTGTGGCCGAGGCCAAGACCGTAGTGGCAGCTCCGCTGATCGCCGAACTGTCGATGCCGCGCTTCCTCGCCGGCGGCGACGAAACCACTCTGGCACTGGATCTGACCAACCTGTCCGGCAGCGAGCAGAAGCTGGACGTGCAACTGGGCGTCGAGGGTCAGTTGCGCCTGCTCGGCAAGGGCGACTCACCGATCAACCTCAAGGATGGTGAGCGCACCACCCTGCGCATTCCGGTACGGGCCGAGGGCGGTCTGGGTCAGGGACGTATCCATGTCGAGGTGCAGGGCCTGGCCTTGCCGAACGAAGAAATCGGCGATTTCAGTCGCGAATGGACGCTGGGTGTACGCCCGGCCTATCCGGCGCAACTGCAGCACTTCCGTGCGGTACTCAACGATGGTGAGCCGTGGAGCATGCCGCCAGGCACCCTGAATCAGTTCGAACCCGCTGGTTTGGAGGCCGTGCTGGCGCTGTCCAGCCGTCCACCGCTCAACCTCGGCGAGCAGATTCGCGCACTCAAGGCTTATCCCTACGGTTGCCTGGAACAGACCACCAGTGGTCTGTATCCATCGCTCTACGCCGATGCTGCCAGCCTCAAACGCCTCGACCTGGAAGGCGAGCCGGACGAGCAGCGGCGGCGCAGCATCGAGTTGGGTGTCGAGCGTCTGCTCGGCATGCAGCGCCACAACGGTGGTTTCGGCCTGTGGAGCGCCGAGAGCGAAGAGGAATACTGGCTGACCGCCTATGTCACTGACTTCCTCCTGCGCGCTCGCGAACAGGGCTTCGGCGTGCCGGCCGAGGCGCTGAAGAAAGCCAACGACCGCCTGCTGCGCTACCTGCAGCAGAGCAGCCTGATCGAGGCCAACTACAGCCAGGACTACGCCCATACCCGCTTCGCCGTGCAGGCCTATGCCGGCTACGTTCTGGCGCGCAGCCAGCAGGCGCCGCTGGGCGCGCTGCGCAGCCTGTTTGACCGTCGTGCCGATGCCCGTTCCGGTCTGCCGCTGGTGCAACTGGCGGCTGCGCTGAAACTCATGGGCGATGCGCCGCGTGCCGAGCAGGCACTGAGCCAGGGGCTGATTCTGCCGCGTAACGACGAGCGCTGGATGGCTGATTACGGCAGCTCGTTGCGCGATCAGGCGCTGATCCTGGCGCTGCTGGAAGAGCACGATCTGGCAGCCGGGCAGCGTGAGCAGCGTCTGTTCAACCTGGCCGACGAACTGGCTGGCCAGCGCTGGTTGTCGACGCAGGAGCGCAACGCGCTGTTCCTCGCCGGGCGTGGCATTCTGAGTAAGCCCGAGCAGGCGTGGAGCGCCAAACTGGCCAGTGGAGCCTTCCAGTTCGAACTGAGCAACCAGCAACCGGGTATCAAGCTGGAGCGCGCCGAACTGGCCGAGCCGCTGAGCGTGGGCAATGCTGGCAGCGCCACCCTGTATCAGCAACTGACCCTCTCCGGTTATCCGAGCCAGGCACCGCGTGCCGGGGGCGAAAACCTCAGCATCGAGCGCGAATACCTCGGCATGGATGGCCGTCCGCTCGACCTGCAGCGCCTGGACAGTGGCGAGCTGGTGCTGGTGCACCTGGCCATACGCGCCAAGCAGCGTGTGCCGGATGCGCTGGTGGTGGACTTGCTGCCGGCCGGTCTGGAGCTGGAGAACCAGAACCTGGCACAGAGCGCGGCGAGCCTCGACGACGCGGGCAGCAACGTCAAGGAATGGCGCCGCGCCATGCAGAACGCGCGGATCAAACACCAGGAATACCGTGGCGACCGCTACGTGGCAGCAGTGGATGTGGAGGGCTACGAGACCACTCACCTGCTGTACCTGGCCCGTGCGGTAACGCCTGGCAGCTACCGCGTACCGCCACCTCATGTGGAATCGATGTATCGGCCGAACTGGCAGGCGCTGGGTGAGACGCCGTCGTCGTTGGTGGTGAGGGAGCGGTAAAGCTTGCCCCGGATTGCATCCGGGCTACACAGTCCCGTAGCCCGGATGCAATCCGGGGGCTTTGTTCCACGAGCACGGAGGCTCGGTCATGGTCGCCTATCGAAGAGCTCAAGTGGCCGGTGGCTGTTACTTCCTGACGCTGACGTTGCAAGACAGGCGCAGCGATCTACTGGTCAGCCACGGAACGCTGTTGCGCCAGTGCTTGCGAACAGTGCAAGCGCAAAGGCCGTTTCGTCTGCCTGCTCTGGTCGTACTTCCGGATCATCTGCATCTGCTGATGGTACTGCCGCCTGATGACGTCGATTTTTCTGCGCGTGTTCGCCAGTTCAAAATTGCATTCGTGACCGCGTTACGCCAACAGGCCGGAATCAGGATTCAGACCAATGCCAGGGGCGAAGCAAATATCTGGCAGCGATGTTTCTGGGAGCATCTGATTCGTGACGAGCAGGATTACCGCAACCATGTGGATTACATCCATATCAATCCAGTCAAACACGGGCTTGTCGCTCGCGTTCGGGATTGGCCGTTCTCCAGCTTTCATCACTACGTCCGCCAGGGCTTGCTACCCATCCACTGGGCTGGCGATGTGGAGATCGCCTGTGCAGGGGAGTGAGCAAAGCCCCGGATTGCATCCGGGCTACAAAAGCCGCCTCGCCTGGATGTACGTGCGTTGATCATGCTATCCAAACGCCTGCGCCGCTGGCTCCTCATCCTTCTAACCCCGCTAGCCCTACTCTGGCTCGCCGACCAACTTTTCCCGCTGCCGCTGCCCGAGGACGATCTGGCTCGGGTGGTGCTGGCCGAAGACGGTACGCCGCTGTGGCGGTTCGCCGACCGCGATGGTGTTTGGCGTTATCCGGTGACGACGGACGAGGTTTCGCCCTATTACCTCGAGGCGCTGCTGACCTATGAGGATCGCTGGTTCCGCCAGCATCCGGGGGTGAATCCGCTGGCACTGGGGCGCGCCGCCTGGCAGAACCTTACGGGCGGGCGCGTGGTTTCCGGTGGCAGCACGCTGTCGATGCAGGTGGCGCGCCTGCTCGATCCGCATGGCCGCGACCTGCCGGGCAAGCTCAAGCAGCTGTGGCGTACCGCGCAACTGGAGTGGCACCTGTCCAAGGACGAAATCCTCGCTCTCTATCTCAATCGCGCGCCCTTCGGCGGCACCCTGCAAGGCGTGGCCGCCGCCAGCTGGAGCTACCTGGGCAAGCCGCCTAGCCAGCTCACCCGTGCCGAAGCCGCGCTGCTTGCCGTGTTGCCACAGGCCCCTAGTCGACTGCGCCCGGATCGCCACCCGCAGCGTGCACAGATGGCGCGTGACAAGGTGCTACGGCGTCTGGCCGAGTTTCAGGTGTGGCCGCAGGAGCAGGTGGATGAAGCGCTGGAGGAGCCGGTATTCCTCGCCCCACGCCGCGAGCCGAGCCTGGCGCCGCTGCTGGCGCGGCGGCTGAATCGCGCCGGCAGTCCACCGCTGATCCGCACCACGCTCGATGCCAGTCTGCAGTTGCGCCTGGAAGACCTGCTGATGGGTTGGCGTGCACGCCTGCCCGAGCGCACCTCGGCTGCGATCCTGGTGGTCGAACACGAGAACATGGCAGTGCGAGCGTACCTGGGCTCTGTGGATATCAGCGATACCGCACGCTTCGGCCATGTGGACATGGTGCGTGCTCTGCGCTCGCCGGGCTCGACGCTCAAGCCATTCCTCTATGGCATGGCGCTGGATGCCGGGCTGATCCATTCCGAGTCGCTGCTGCAGGACGTGCCACGCCATTACGGCGATTATCGTCCTGGTAACTTCTCTGCCGGATTCATCGGCCCGGTGTCGGCCAGCGAAGCGCTGGCCACTTCGCTCAACCTGCCGGCCGTGCAATTGCTCGAGGCCTATGGGCCGAAACGCTTTGCTGGCGAGCTGCGCAGCGCTGGTGTGCCGATCCGCCTGCCGGCGCTGGCCGAGCCCAATCTGGCGATGATTCTGGGGGGCGGCGGCACCCGGCTGGAGTCACTGGTCGGTGGCTACAGCGCCTTCGCCCGCGGCGGGCTGGCGGCAAGACCGCGATTGCAGCCGACCGATGAGCTGCGTGAACGGCGTCTGCTGTCGCCGGGATCGGCGTGGATCATCCGGCGCATCCTCAGTGGTCAGGCGCGGCCGGATCGTGATTCGCGCGCGCAGTTGGCGCAGCGGCCGAGCCTGGCCTGGAAAACCGGCACCAGCTATGGCTTTCGCGATGCCTGGGCCATCGGCGTTGGCCCACGTCACCTGATCGGTATCTGGATCGGCCGGCCGGACGGCACGCCGGTGCCCGGTCAATTCGGTCTGGCTTCGGCGGCGCCTCTGCTGTTGCAGGTGCATGACCTGCTGGTAGGGCGCGACAGCCAGCGCGGTGTGGCCGCACCTGAAGACCCACAGCCGGCAGAGGTTGGTGTGGCGGCGATCTGCTGGCCGCTGGGGCAGCAGATGGAGCGTACTGACCCCAATTGCCGTCGCCAGCGTTTCGCCTGGACGCTGGAGGGCACTACACCGCCGACCTTGCTGGCTGTGGATCAACCGTTGGGCAGTGGCTTGCGCGAGCGTTATTGGGTCAATGCCGCAGGCTTGCGGGTGGCGCCCAACTGCGCAGGCGCCGAAGCCCGAGAGTTGGCGTTGTGGCCGGCCCCCTTGGAACCCTGGTTGCCAAGGCGTGAACGGCGTAGCGCACGCTTGCCTGCCGCCGACGCGCAATGCCCGCCGATGATGCAGGCGCAGGCTGCGCCGTTGTCCATTGTCGGAGTGCGCCAGGGCGATCGCCTGCGTCGGCCTCAGGGCAATGCCGAACCGCTGCGTCTGAGTCTGTCGACGTTGGGCGGCAGCGGCCAGCGCTGGTGGTTCCTCGATGGCCGGCCGATTGGTGATAGTGATGTGGATGCGCCGTTCAGCTACGCCTTCGACAGCGGCCGCCACCAGTTGAGCGTGCTCGATGAAGGGGGGCAAACCGCCCGTCTGGAATTCAGCGTCCTGCAATGAGCCACTCCCGGCGCGGCGCCTGCGGTGGCCGCCGCTCTGCTCTGCGGGTTGCTAGAGGCCTGTGACACTACTGCTTGGTGTGGATAAAGCTTGGCCGTGAACCGCCGATATGAAATCTGGCGGTAATCAATTGCAATTTGTGTACATTGTTGTATCCAATTGCCTGGCCGAACTCCATACCACCACCAGGAGAAGCCTCCATGCGCCTCTGGCAACGCAGTATTCAGTGGCAGTTGATCCTCAGCATGGGCGCGGCCCTGCTTGCCAGCATTCTGATCGTCGTTGGCATCTACTCCGCGGTAGTCGACCGCCTGACCGAGCGCTACCTGATCGAAGAGGCATTACCGGCACGCGTGCTGGCTATCCGCAACGATCTGGAGCGGGTGCTGACCGCACCGATCACCGCCAATGCCTCGATTGCCGAGAACAGCCTGGTGCAGGACTGGCTCGCCGCAGGCGAAGACGCCGCACGACGCGATGAATTCGCCCGCTACCTCGAAGGTGTGCGCGCTCAGCAGAACGCCATGACCACTTCCATCGTCGCCCTTGCCAGCGGCCACTACACCACCGGCAAGGGGCTGATGCGCACCCTCGATCGCAGTCAGGCGGAGAACCAGTGGTTCTATCGCCTGGTCGACAGCAGCCGCGACCGTGTGCTGGAAATCGATATCGACAAGACCACCCGCCTGCCTATGCTGTTCATCAACCAGCGCATCAAGCAGGGCGGCAAGACCCTCGGCGTGGCCGGCCTTGGCTACAACCTGGCGGACATGTCGAAGATGATCAGCGAGTTCCGCTTCGGTGAGCGCGGCCAGGTGTTTCTGGTCGACGCTCAGGGCAACGTCAAGGTACACCCGCGTTCCGAACTCAGTGGCAGCGGCCAGCTCGCCGACTTGTTCGGTGCCGATGCCAGCCGCCAGGTGCTGGCTGGCGATAGCCGCGCGGTGCGCTTCGAGCGCGATGGTGAGACCTTCCTCGCCGTGGCACAGAAGTTCGCCAGCATCGACTGGCTGCTGGTCAGTGAAGTACCGGAGGCGGAGGTCTACGCCGAAGCGCGTCAGGCGCTGCTGATGACCAGCCTGATCGGCGTCGCCGTGGCGTTGTTGTTCCTCGGTCTGGTCGTGTTGCTGGCGCGGGGCCTGGTGCGGCCTATCCGTCAGGTGACTCAGGCGTTGGTGGAAATCGGTGGTGGCGGTGGCGACCTGACGCGCCGCCTGGATGAGTCGCGCGCCGATGAGCTGGGCGACCTGGCGCGTGGCTTCAACCGCTTTCTCGGCGGCCAGCGTGAGCTGATCGGCGAGGTGCTGGCGACCAGCGAGCGCCTGCGCACGGCGGTCAGCCAGGTGGCGCGGGTGGTGGAAAACACCGTCGGGCGCGCCGGCCAGCAGCGGGAAATGACCGACATGGTGGCCACGGCCGTGCACGAGATGGGCCTGACGGTGCAGGAAATCGCACGTAATGCCAGCACCGCCGCGCAGTCCTCGCACGCGGCGCGTGATGAAGCGCAGACCGCGCGCCAGGTGGTCAGCCAGTCCATTGCCCATATCGAACGGATGTCCGCCGATATCGGCAGTGCTGCCGGAGCAGTGAGCGAGCTGGCCGCACAGGTGGCCTCCATCGACCAGGTGCTGGCGGTGATTCGTGGCATCTCCGAGCAGACCAACCTGCTCGCGCTCAATGCGGCCATCGAGGCGGCGCGTGCTGGTGAGATGGGCCGCGGCTTCGCCGTGGTGGCCGACGAAGTGCGTACGCTGGCCAGCCGTACCCAGGCGTCCACCGACGAAATCCAGCAGATGATCCTGCGCCTCAAGCAGGGTGCGGAAACTGCGGTCAGCTCCATGCACGCCGGTCAGTCGGCGACCAGCACGGGTGTCGAGTCCAGTCAGCGTACGGGGCAGTCGCTCGGAGCGATCACCGAGCAGGTCGAGCGCATCAGTGACATGAACACCCAGGTGGCTGCTGCGACCGAAGAGCAGAGTTCGGTGACCGAGGAAATCAACCGCAACGTGCAGGGTATCGCCGACCTGGCGCATGCCACAGCGGGTGAAGTGCGCGCCTGTCGTGAGGATTGCGAGACCCTCAGCCGCCTGGCCGATGACCTGGCGGGGCAGATGGGCAAGTTTCGTCTCTAGTCGGGATTCTGTCCTGGTAGGGTGCGCCGCGCGCACCGGCACGTCGGCTGCGATAAGCGGTGCGCACGGCGCACCCTACCCAAATCCCGCGCGCGATCTTAAGTCAGCGAGGCATCAGTGATCGGCTGCGACCAGGCGGTTACGGCCCTCGCGCTTGGCGCGATACAAGGCGCTGTCGACGCGCTTGAAGAACGCATCGGCATCGCTGTCGTAGCGGCTGTCGAAGCTGCCGATACCCAGGCTGGTGGTCAGTTCCAGGCGTTGATCGGCCAGCAGCAGGCCTTCCTCCTCCAGCTCCTGACGAAAGCGCTCCGCCAGATCCCAGGCTTGGGTTTGTGTGGTACCAGGCAGCAGCACGCCGAATTCCTCGCCACCCAGGCGCAACAAGGCGTCGCCATCCCGACGGAATATCCGCCGCATCAGTTCGGCGAAGGCGCTCAAACAAGCATCGCCGCCCGCATGGCCGTGCTCGTCGTTGATCTTCTTGAAAAAATCGATATCCAGCAGCACCAGCGACAGCGGTTCGCCCTGGCGCAGGGCGTTGGCCACCAGGCTGGGAAACAGGTTGTTGAACTGATAGCGGTTGCCCAACTGGGTCAGGCTGTCGGTGCGGCTGAGCAGGTCGAGTTGATGCTGCTGCTCCAGCAACTTCAGCTCCAGTTCCAGCGTGGCGCGGTACTCGCGGTGATTGCGACCGAGCACCAGAACCAGATAGCCCAGATAGAAGACCAGGGTGATCAGCATGGTGTGTCGGCTTTGCCAGCTCAGCGCCATGACCGCCAGGCCTGGCAGGTAGAGCAGCGCCAGTGCCAACAGTGCGCGCTGTCGACGCATGGCGAAGTTGAAGGTCATCGCCGTGCCGAAGGCCACTGTGGACAGGGTCGCGATCATCTCCGAGTCGTTGTATTCATCGCGGTACAGCGCGAGCGCATGGGCCTGGCCCCAGCACAGTGCGGTAAGCAGGATCAGGCCCCAGTGATGGTTGAGCCAGCGTTGTAGCTGCTGAGGTGTTTCGAGGCCGTTGGGGCGGTGCAGCAGGCGTGCTGCCAGCAGCCCTGAGAACAGAAGCGTACCGAGCAGACCGCTGATTATCAGGTCGCCCGGCGATGTGCTGAAACTCCAGGTGAGCAGCCAGGCGAGCAGGTAGAAGACCCCTCCCAGGCGTGTGCGGATGCGGGTGTCATCCACCTCACGCCACAGGGCGAAGGTATTGGGCTGGCGCGGTACTTCGGCGTCGGTCATTTTGTGTGATCACAAAGACTGCTGCTTCGAGCATAGCGCCTTTGTTGCGGCCTGAGCTGTCGCTTTGCCAGTATTTGCCCGCCGTTGGTCAGCCGCGGCGGATCAGCCAGATCCCAGCGACGATCAATGCCAGGCCGGCGATCTTGCCGAGGGTGATGGGCGCCTCGCGAAACCCGGCCCAGCCGAAGTGATCGAGGGCGATGGCCATGGCCAGCTGCCCGGCAATCACCAGCACCATGAACAGCAGCGCGCCGACCCGTGGCCCAGCGAAGGCAGCGGTGGCGATGAAGAAGGCGCCGAGCAGGCCGCCGCTCCAGTGCCACCAGGTCAGCTCCTTGAGGGCAGCTAAACCGGGCATTTCACGTTGGCTCAGGGTCATCAGCAGCAGCGCCAGGCTACCCACTACGAAGGAAATCAGCGCGGCGGCGAAGACGCTGGACAGGTGACGGGCGAGTTGGCCGTTGATGCCGGCCTGTAGAGGCAGCACCGCGCCGGCCAGGAAGGGCAGGGCCAGGAGCCAGCCGCTGACATGATTCATGGGGAATGCTCCGCAGGGGGAAAACGGGGCAGGAGGGTAGCAGCCTCGTCGCGTTCATCTCTAGCGCTGTGGCTGCAAACGCAGGGCATCCATGCCCCGCCAGCGTCTATGGCTCGGCTTCCGTGCGAGCCGCCTTGCTGCAGGTCGCGTTGCCGGGGCTGAACCTGTTACCCCGGGGCGCCTGCAGAAGGGGTCTCTTGCAGAAGCTAGTGGCCGAAATCCTCTCGGATCGCGGCGATACGCTGTCCGGCCTGATTGAGCCAGGACAGGTCGCTGCCCATCAGCAGCATGTCGCAGCCCATTTCAATCAGACGGCAGGCGGTTTCACCGTCGGCCGGGAAGCACGGCACCATCACCTGAATACCTCGGGCATGGCATTTCTCGATCAGCAGCTCCAGGCGCTCGCGTACCTCGGGGTTGCCCAGGCGGTAGTCCACCGGCAATTGGCGTGACAGCGAGTAGTCGGCCGGGCCGAAGTGCACCGCGTCGATGCCCTCGACATCGAGAATCGCGTCGATGTTGTCGAAGAACTCGTAGCTCTCGGCCATCGGCACGATCACGCTTCGCTCGTTTTCCGCCTGGGTGTAAGTGCTCCAGTCGAAGTTCGGCCCGGCGTAGTTCGCCGAACGCACCGAGCTGTCACCGCCACGTCGGCCTATGGGCGGAAACTTGCTGCTGCGGATGATGCTGCGCATCTGCTCGGCGTTGTGCACCTGCGGGATGATCACGCCGCTGGCGCCCATTTCCAGCGCCTTGCGGATGTCCCAGTCGAGGGTGCCACGCACCCGCACCAGGCTGTGGATGTTCGAGTACCTGGCCGCCAGGATCAGCTTCTCCATGTCGCGATCGACGCCGAGCGAGGTGTGCTCGGCATCGATGAAGACGAAGTCCAGGCCCCAGTTGCCGGCCACTTCGATGGGCATCGAAGCCGTGCTGTAGATGTTCATGCCGAAGGTGCTGCCGCGCGCCATCAGCTGTTTCAGAGTGCTGGTCATCGAGGCCACCTCAGATGCGGTAGGTATCGGGCAGACGATCCTTGAACGGGTGGATCTCGAACACACCGGGCTCGCGGATCAGCGACTTGTTGCGCGCTTTCTCCAGGTCGATCTCGGCGCTGTATACGCCGTCCTCCAGGCCGGCGCGCACCAGCGTCTTGCCGGACGGCTCGATGATGTGGCTCATGCCGATGAACTGCATGCCGTCGTCCAGATCGTTGCGATTCGGTGCGACGAAATAAACGATGTTCTCGGCTGCACGCACGGTGCTGAACAGATCAGGCAGCATGCGCGCCTGCTCCGGCCAGGCGGCTGGCAGCACGACGATGTCGGCGCCTTCCAGAGCTAGGGTACGTACCACTTCCGGGAAGCGGATTTCGTAGCAGATAGCCAGGCCGATGCGGCCGATGTCGGTGTCGAACACCGGCGGCGTCCAGTCGTCCGGGGTATCGGTGAAGCGGTCGCCGATCATGAACGGCAGGTGGCGCTTGCGATGTAGGCCGACGATGCCTTGTGGGCCGATCAGTGCGGCGGTGTTGAACACGGTTTCCGGATTGCGCTCATAGAACCCAACGACGATGTAGGCGCCGGTCTGCGCGCTCACCGCCAGCAGCGGTGCCAGGACGTCGAGCTCGATGGCGCCTCGCTCCAGATCCTCGCGGCTATTGAACGAGCCGCCGGTCAGCAGGCACTCGGGGAAAGCGATCAGACGCGAGCCTTCGGCAGCGGCCTGGCGCGATACTTCGGCGACCTTGTCGATGGTCTGGAGCGGGTTGCCCGCTACGGGATGAATCTGCGCAACCGAAATCTTCATGGTGTTCCTCATTCACTGGCAGGGTGCGCCCGACTGGTCGCACCGTTATACGTTCGGCCAGGCGCTCGTAATGAGCCCCCGGCTGACTCATTACTGTTGTACGTCCATGGCCTCGTAGACTTTCTGCACCAGCTCCGGATTGATCTGGGCGGCGTACTTGTCCACTACCGGCTTGATCTTTTCCTGGATGCGCGCGACTTCTTCGTCAGGCAACGAGTTGACCTGCATGCCCGAGGCTTCCAGCTCGGCGATGGCTTTGCTGTCGGCTTCGCGGGAGATGCGTCGTTGTTCCAGGCGCACTTCCATGGCCACGTCGGTGAGCAGCTTCTTCTCGTCGTCGTTGAGCTTGTCCCAGAAGCCCTTGCCGATCAGCACGATCTGCGGGTTGTAGTTGTGGTGGGTGAGGCTCAGGTACTTCTGCACTTCGTTGAACTTGGAGGCGAGGATCAGCGCCGCCGGGTTTTCCTGGCCGTCGACGGTGCCGGTCTCCAGTGCGGTGTGCACCTCGGTGAAGGGCAGTGGCGTCGGGTTGGCGCCCAGGGCCGACCACACGTCGAGGAACAGCGGCGACTGCTGCGCCCGTACCTTGAGCCCGGCGATGTCTTCCATCTTCTCTACCGGGCGTTTGTTGTTGGTCAGGTTGCGTACCCCCAGCTCCCAGAACGCCAGGCCGACCAGGTCGTGCTGCGGCAACTGGTCGGTAAGCATCTTGCCCACTTCGCCGTCGAGCATGGCGTCGACCTTGGCGGTGTCGGTATAGAGGAATGGGAAGTCGAGAATGCCGAAGTCGGTGACATGGTTGAGCATCAGCCCGGCGTTCCAGGTCATCATTTCGACCACGCCGCCCTGAAGCGAGGACAGTACCTGCACGTCCCCCCCGAGCACGCCGTTGGGGAAGGTACGCACCTTGATCTTGCCGCCGCTGCGTTCGGCGACTTTCTCGGCGAACAGCTCCATGCCGATGGCCGGTGGTGTGCCCTTGGGGCTGGTGGCCGCGAACTTGATGGTGCGCGCGTTGTACTCGGCGGCGAAGGTCATGCTGCTGGCCAGCAGCAGGGTAGCGAGAAGCGTCAGTTGCTTTTTCATGGTGGAGCCCTTCTTGTTGGCTGTTGTTATTCGGTGAGCGTTATTTGGCGAACCATTGCGCGGGGACGGTGACCAGTTCAGGGAAGGCCACCAGCAGGAACAGCACGATGATTTCGGCGATCAGGAACGGGAACGTGCCCTTGAGCAGTGCCTCGTAGCGCATGCGCCCGATGCCGCAGACCACGTTGAGCACGGTGCCCACGGGCGGGGTGATCAGGCCGATCGAGCAATTGATCATGAACAGCACGCCGAAATAGATCGGGTCGATGTCGGCGGCGGTGACTACAGGCACCAGAATCGGCGCGAGCAGCAGTACGGTCGGAGTCAGATCCATGACCATGGAGATCGCCAGGATCAGCAGCATCAGCACCAGGATCAGCAGCTTCGGGTTGTCCATCACCGGCTGGATCAGGTCTATGATCTGTCCGGGGATATCGGCGATGGTGATCATCCAGGCCGGGATCGAGGCGGCTGCCACCAGGAACATCACAGCGGCGGTGGTCTTGCCGGCGTTGAGCAATACCTCGTTGAGTTTCTTCAGATCCAGCTCGCGGTAGATCAGGGTCGACACCAGCAGTGCGTAGACGCTGGCCACGGCCCCGGCTTCGGTCGGGGTGACCACGCCGAAGCGCAGGCCGACGACGATGATCACTGGCAGCATCAGCGCCCAGATGCTGTCGACGAAGGCTTTCAGGCGCGCCTTGCTGGAGGCCTTCGGGCTCAGCTCGACATCGGTATCGCGACGCGACACCAGCCACCAGGCCACGCACAGCGCCACGGCGATCATCAGACCCGGGGCGATGCCGGCGAGGAACAGCTTGGTGATCGACAGGCCGGAGGCCACGCCGAGCACCACGAAGCCGATGCTCGGCGGAATGATCGAGCCCAGCACGGAAACCGAGGCGATCAGGCCGCCGGAGCGATTCTTGTTGTAGCCGGCGATGACCATCATCGGCAGCAGCAGGGCGGTCAGCGAGGCAGCGTCGGCCAGTGCCGAACCCGACAGGCTCGACAGCAGCACGCCGGCGAAGATCGCCACGTAGCCCAGGCCGCCACGCAGGTGGCCGACCATGGCGATGGCCAGGTTGATGATGCGTTTGGACAGTCCGCCGTTGTTCATCACTTCACCGGCGATGATGAACAGCGGGATCGCCAGCAGTGGGAAGCTGCCGGCAGAGTTGATGATGTTCTGCGCGATGATCTGCCCATCGAACAGGCCCAACAGCCACATCAGCGCTACGCCGCAGAGGATCAGCGCGTAGGCGATGGGAGTGCCGATGAGAATGGCGGCCATCAGCACGCCAACGAAGACGGTGAGGGCCATTACTTGAGTACCCCGGTTTCTTGAGTGGGAGTCAGCGTTGCCGGGTTGTCACTGATCTGCTGGGTATAGGTACCGGCCGGTTTGCGCAGGCTATCCAGCAGTTGCACGGTGATCAGGCCGAAACTGAGTACCGAGAACACCAGCCCGGCGCCGTAGAACAGCGCCATGGATACGCCGGTGGACGGCGCGCCGACATGCAGGTTGATCAGCGTCTGTTTCCAGCTGCCCTGCAGGAACAGCCAGGTGACGTAGAGCATCAGTACCTGGCTGAGTATCAGCATGCCCTTGGCGACTTTGGGTGACACGCGGCTGGTCAGCATGTCGACGCCGATATGGCCGTTTTCATGCAGCATCAGCTGTGCGCCTGCGAATACCAGCCAGACGAACGCCAGACGGGAGATTTCTTCACTGAAGAACAGGCCCGAGTTGAAGCCGTAGCGCAGTACCACGTTGAGGAAGATCAATACGGTGATGCAAACGAGAGTGCTGCAGATCAGCACTTTCAGAGTGCTGAAATAAAGATTGAGGATGGTTTTCACGGTGTTCTCTCCAGCGGGGCGGCAGTTGAGAGAAATAAGAAAGTTGCGAGCCTGTTGTTTTCGGAACCTATTAAAGTTCGCGATCCGGCATCTTCGGCCGTAGGGTCGTCATTGGGCATATGTCACCTTTATTGTTATTGGTCATGCGTTGTCGCATGAGGCGTGACGATTTTTTTATGAATGCGCGATGCTGTCACGCAGAGTCGGATTCAATGTTTTTATTAGGTTGATAAAAGCAGGAGGGGTGGCGGATATGCACTTTTATTGTGCGCGCGCCAAGCGATTACCTGGCTTTAAGGCGTGCTGATTTAGCGGTTGGCGGGACTTTCAGAGGGATTCAGGCAGGCGCGTGCAGGAGCGCACTGCCACGCTGGGAGAGCGCGCGCGGCAGTGTTTGGGTATCACCCAGGATATTGACTGAGTGATGTGGGGGCAAAAGTCCTTTTGCATGGCGGGTTCTGGTTGGGGAACTTTCGGTTGTTTACGTATTTCCGTTTTGTCGTGTTGCTTCGTTTGTGATAGTTGCTTTTTTTAAGCTGTTATTTATGAGTTTCTTTGTCTCAAGCGAACTGTGGTAGCCACAGTGCCAGTTGCGGGAAGAATATAAGCAGGGCGATAAGCAGCAAGAGCACGAAGCAAAATGGCAGTGCGCCGTACACCACATCCATGAAGTTGCCTTTACCACGGATACTGTGCACCACGAACAGGTTCATGCCGAATGGCGGCGTTATCTGCCCCATCTCGCAGAGCACGATCAGAATCACCCCGAACCACAACGGATCGAAGCCCAGCGCGACGATCACCGGCACCACCAGCGGTGCGGTGGTGATCAGCATCGCCAGGGTGTCCATGAAACAGCCGAGCACGATGTAGAACAGGATGATCGCCAGCAGCGTGGCCATCGGTGACAACTGCAGGTCGGTGACGAAGGCGACCAGCGACGAGGTCAACCCGATGGACGACAGCACGAAGTTGAGGAAGAACGCCGCCAGGGTGATGAAGATGATCATGCCGCTGGTGCGCATGGTCGATTCGAACGCCTGACCCAGCGTCTGCCAGGTGAAGGCACGGCGCCACAGGCCCAGACCGAAGGCGGCGAGCACGCCGAGGGCGGCAGATTCACTGGCAGTGGCAAAGCCGCTGTAGATGGCGCCGACCACCAGCACGAAGATTGCCAGCGGCGGCAGCAGATCGGGCACGCAGGCCAGGCGCTCGGCCCAGCTGGCGTGCTGACGATGGCCCCCCAATTCGGGGCGTATCAGGCAGGCCAGCACGATCATCGCCACGAACATGAAGCACAGCAGGATGCCGGGAATGGTCGCCGCGAGGTACAGCTTGGGCACCGACAGGTTGGCGATCAGGGCGAACAGGATCATGTTGATCGACGGTGGGATCAGGATGCCCAGGGTGCCGCCGGCGGCGATGGAACCGAGGAACAGCGGCGCCGGATAGCCCTTGCGTTCCTGCTCCGGCAGAGCCAGGGTGGAGATGGTCGCGGCGGTGGCAACGCTGGAGCCGCTGGTGGCGGAGAACAGCGCCGAAGCACCTATATTGGAATTCATCAGGCCGCCCGGCAGCCACGACAGCCACTTGTCCGCCGCACCATACATGCGCCCGGCCACGCCGGAGCAGACCAGCAGCTCGCCCATCAGGATGTACAGCGGAATGGCCACTAGGAGGAACTCGGCGCTGGTGCTCCAGGCGATTTCGCCGAGCGCACTGGTCAGCGGCAAGGTCGAGTAGAACTCGGCCAGCGACATGCCGAGCAGGCCGACGCTGACTGCTGCCGCCACGCTGAAGGCGAGCAGGCCGAGGAGCACGAGCAGGGTGAAGAGCAGCATCTAGCGCGCCCCTTTGTCAGTGTCGAAACGGCTGGTAGGGACTTCCTCGCGGATTTCCTCCTCTACCGAGTGCATGCCGATCAGTGCACTGACCGCTGTCAGGCGTTGCTGGCGTATTTGCACCAGGCTGCTCCAGCCCAGCATCACAATGGTCACGGCGAAGAACAGGTAGCCGGCGAACCACAGCGACTGTGGTATCCACAGCGGTACCTGCAGCGGCGTGGTGGATACGGAGCGGTAATGAATCGAATCCAGCAGCACCTGACTGCTGTGCCAGAGCAGCGCGCCGACGAACACCGCCATGCCGAGCAGGGCCAGCAGATCAAGGCCGACCCTGGGTTTCAGCGGCAGGCGCGAGTAGAGGATGTCGACGCGAATGTGCGAGCGCTTGAGCAGGGCGATGGGGAACGCCCAACTGCTGACGATGGCCAGCACGTAACCGGCGATCTCGTCGGCGCCGCCCATGGATATGCCGAACAGCTTGCGCAGGATCAGGTCGAGGCTGATCAAGAAGGCGCAGGCCAGCAGGGTGATGCCGCCTACCCATGCGCTGGCTCGAGCGATCAGGTGAATGGGCGTTAGTTGCCTGTACATGGGCTTTCTCCCGCTTAGCTACCGTTGGTGCTCAGATGGGTGCCGATGGTCTTGCCGACTGTGGCGTTCCAGCGCTCCACGCAATCCGTGCCGCAGCGTTTACCCCAGGTTTCGGCGATTTTCATCACGGTCTCGTGCAGGCGCTGCCGTTCCTCGACGCTCGGCGCATTGGCCTGCATCTGCGCGGGGCGATGGATTTGGCAGTCGCCGACACCCGTGTTGCAGGCCAGGGCGTAGTGGTTCTCGCGCGCGGTTTCCTGCCACAGGGCGTCCTCCAGCACTTGCGCCTGCTCCAGCAGCAACTGCTGGGTCGCCTCTGGCAATTGTTCCCAGCGCTTGAGGCCGATGCCGTAGAAGCCGAGCGACCAGTCCACCGGCAGGTTGTAGAGGTGGTTGGCTACCTCGTACCACTTGGCAGCATTACCCGAGCCGATACCGGTCACTGCGCAGTCGATGACACCGGTCTGCATGGCGGTGACCACTTCGGCGAACGGCAGGGTGATCGGCGAGGCACCCAGTGCATTGACCAGGTCGGCCATGTTGCGCCCGCGTACGCGCACCTTGCGTCCGCGCAGATCGTCGAGCGACTCGACGGCATCGCGGCAGAAGAACACCTGGGCGGTATAGGGCACGGTGGCCAGCAGCTTGACGCCGTGGCGCTCGGCCATGCGTTGCTGCAGCACCGGTTTGTAGGCATTGGCGATGCTGCGGGCGGTGTCGATGTCGGCGGCCATGCCGGGCAGGTCGATGCCCTCGAAGGCAGGGTCGTCACCGGCGACGAAGGCGAACACGCCCATGCCGACTTCAACCGCGCCAGAGCGCAGCAGGCGCACCATCTCCGGGCCCTTGAGGCCGGTTTCCGAGAGACCACGCAGGCGGGCGGTGATTCTGCCGCCGGAACTGGCTGGCAGCGTCTGGCTCCAGAACGGTCGCTCGACCGTGCGGAAGCTGTAGTTGTGGCTACCGCCACCGATGACATTGAGCTGGAGTGTTGGGTATTGCTCTGCCGGGCTGCTGGCGGCGAACGCACAGGCAAGCACGGCGAGAACCACTCCGTGGAGCAACTGCAGTTTCATGGTAGTCCTTTTGTTATTTTTGGAGCTACGAGGCAGAAACCTGACGATGTCCTTGGCCAGTATTGTTTTCGTGTCGCCTGGCCTGGCAGGTGTTGCGGCGCCTGTGGCGCGGTATTCGTGTTCCGGGTGCGTCAGCGCGGCTGGATGGCGGCATCGATGACGGCGCGCGAGCCTACGATATCGGGGAATTTCTCGCCATTGGCGAGGCGCGCCAGGGTGTGCTTTTCGTTGTTCTGAAACTCGATGGCGCGCTGCGCCAGCGGCAGGGCCTGCGCTTTGGGCAGGATGACGATGCCGTTCTCGTCGGCGATCACCGCATCGCCTGGATGCACCACGACGCCGCCGCATTGCACCGGGGTGCAGAACTCGCCTTCCTCGCCTTTTACCCGTGTGGTGATGGCGCTGGCGCCCCAAGACCAGATCGGTACGCCATGATCGCGAAGCTCGCCGAGGTCGGTGACGTAGCCATCGATGACGATGCCGGCGATGCCGGCCTGCTTGGCCGCATAGGCCATCGCGCCCCCCATGGCGGCGGTCACGCTCTCGCCGCAGCGGTCGACGATCAGGAAGTCGCCAGGTCTGGCGCAGCCCATCGCGTAATGTAAGATGCCGCCGTCCGCGCCGGGCATCTTCACCGTCACGGCGGTGCCGACGCAGCGCAGATTCTTGAAGTGCGCGCGGATGCGCGGGTTCAATATGCCGGTGGTGATGAAGTGGCCGATGGTGGCCGGTTCGGCACCGGCAAGCACGTCCAGCGCGTTCTGCTCGATCGGTTCTGGCAAGGCTTCGATGATGTACATGCGTTGTTCTTGTCCGCTTCATCCGAGAGGTTGAGCCGGATGCTAACAAGCCTGTTTTTATGGCGATAATAAAAACGGGCGACCCGAACAGAGGGCGATTTTTATCATGCGTATTACCCTGATGCAGATCGAAGCCTTCTACTGGACGGCACGGCTAGGAGGGGTTCATGCCGCCTCGCGCCATCTGCATCTGACCCAACCGGCCATCTCTTCACGCATCCGTGAAATGGAGTCGCTGCTCGACGTCAAATTGTTCGACCGTAGCAAGCAGCGCATGACCCTCACCCCTGATGGTCACATCGCCCTGCGCCATGCCGAGCTGGTGCTGAACAACAGCACCAAGCTGGAACAGTTCGCCGCCAAGCAGAAACAGCACCGACGCCTGCGTCTGGGGGCCGACGAGTGTTCGGCGATGGTCGGTCTGACCGCTGTCATCGCCGAGATCAAGGCACATTTCCCGGAGATCACCCTGGAAATCACCATCGATGTCGGTGCGGTGCTCAACCGCAAACTCAACGATCACGAGCTGGATCTGGCGCTGCTGACCAACCCGGCGACCCGTGAGGACGTCACCGATATCTTCATCGGCTGGATGACCTTCCAGTGGGTCGCTTCGCCGCAGTTCGACATCACTGCCAACCCGTTTTTACCCGAGCACGCCAGTGGCCATCCGATCGTCACTCACTCGGCCCCATCGACCTTGTACTCGGTGGTCGAGAGTTGGTTGAAGAGCGGTAATGCCAGCTCGGAAGCCTTCCACACCAGCAACTCCCTGGGGCTGATGGCCAAGCTGGTCTCCGCCGGCCACGCCATTGGCATCCTGCCGGTGCCGCTGATCCGCGAGATGCTGGCGCTCAACCTGCTGCGCACGTTGCCGTGCGAGCCACCGATTGCGCCGGCGCGTTTCTGCGTGTCCTACATGACGGAAACGCCGGACATGCAGCTCGATGCGCTGGTATCCATTGCCCGGCAGACGCTGTTTCGCCTGCATTTTCTGGAAAACATGGAAGAGCCGGAGCCGGCGCCGCCTTTGCTCGCTGAGGACTGAGCGCGGTTACAGGGGCTTTTCCAACTGCACCAGGGCTACGCGGCTGCCATCCGGGGCGCGGCGTTCGACGATACCGACGGTGCGGTAGCCCATGCGCGTGTAGAGCAGCAGGCCGCCAGCGTTGGCATTGAAGCAGGAGACCTTCATCAGCGGGGCCTTGTAGCGCTCGCGTGCGATCGTTTCCATGGCTTCGACCAGAAACTGAGCCACGCCCTGGCTACGTGCCCAGGGCGCCACCATCAGGTTACCCAGGGCGCAGAACTCGCCGTGCTGCCACTGGTAGAAGTTGGCGAAACCGGCGACCTTGCCGGCGCTCTCTACCACGGTGCTTTCGCGGCGTTCAGCCATGGCAGCGGCGAGCTGGCCGATGTTCAGGGGCCAGATGGCCTTGGGGTAGCAGAAGAACAGTTCATCAACGTTCTGCGGGAAACCGACCACGTCGCCGAGGTCGGCGGCGGTGGCCGGGCGGTGTTGCAGTGGGGAGTTCAAGCGGTGCGATCCTTGATCAGCGGGGTGGATACTGCGAGAGAACCTGGCTGACGGTTTCGCGGATCGCCCGCTCACGTTCGGCTGGGGTTGGTGGCTGGCTGCGCATGATCTGTTCGCCGCTGCCGCGCCAGACCAGTTTGCCATCCTTGGCGTCGTAGAGATCGATCTGCAGGGTCGCGACCTTGTAGTCCACCCGGCGCGTTTCGGTGAAGGCCGGGCCACCCCAGTAGCCGCCCCAGTAACCTCCCCAGCCACCGCCGTATTGGGTGGTGATCTGATCCTGGCGCTCGTCGACGATCAGTACGCTCTGCACCTTGAGGTCACCCTTGCCATCGGTTGCCTGGCGCAGGCCGCGCTGGTCGAGCTGTTCGGCGACCGCCTGGCTGATACGGGCTTCGGTGATGTCGCTCTTGAGACGCGCATCGTCTGGCTGGTAGGCGAGCTTGTCGTCCATCCAGCTCCAGGTGCGGTAGGCGGCAAAATCACGGCTGGGGTCGAAGTCGCGCTCCAGGCTGACGCTGGCACAACCACTCAGCAGCAAGGTGAGGAACAGGTAGGGCAGGGCACGCATGATGGGCTCCAGTGGCAGTGAACGCATGGCGGGGATCAATAGGGAGGGTAGCCGTCCAACGCTGCGCGTATGGCGACTCGTATGGCGTCGGCCTGGGCTGACTGATCCTTGCCGGCGACAGCCTCGCCGCTGCCGGACCAGACCACCTGGCGGTCTCGTGGGTCGATCAGGTCGATGCGTACCACGGCCACCTTCTGTTCATAGGTGCGCACCACCGGCACGCCACCCCAGGCGCCGTAACGGCGATCCCAGTGGCTGCCGGCGCCATAGTAGCCGCCGATGTTGTCCTGATACTGACGCAAACGGGTTTCCTGGCTGATCCGGGCGCTGACCAGCAGATCGCCGGGGCCATTGAGGGCGGGGCGCAAGCCGTACTGGTCGAGACCGGCGCTGACGCTATCGGCCAGTTGTTCACTCCCGGCCCAGGACGCCCCGCTGGGCGGGCGTCCGCCTTCCCAGCTCCAGCTGCGATAACGGCCATAGTCACGTGGCGCTGCCGGGTAGGCGCTGCGGTCGAAGGTGGTGGCCGCAGCGGCAGGGGCCGGTGGCATCGGCAGCGATTCGGCCTGATAGGGGTTCTGGCTCTGACAGGCCGCCAGCAGTGGCAGAGTGAGTAAGGCGATGGCGGTGCGCATGGTCGTCTCCGTGGTCGCGCGCGACATTCCCGATAGGCTCAGGCTACGCCGGACTGCAGGCTTCGTCCAACGCGCCCGCAGCGCTTTCAGCGTGGCCGGCAGATCCAGTGCAGGTAGCGGCCGAGCCCCGCGAAGCTGGGATGGCGACGGTGAGCCAGCTCCATCTCCAGCAAGTCGATCAGTTCGGCCTTGGCCTGGAATTCATGCGGCATGTAGTCGTGGAATACGCGCACGCCGCTACGGCTTTCGACCTGCCAGTACGCGTCTAGTTGCGTGCCCAGTTCGCGTGGGTCGACCGGCTGCTGTGGAGTCAGGCTCTGCTTCTCGCCGGCGAAGTGTTCCTTGCGCAGTTTGCGAAAGTGCCCCTTGAGCAGGTTGCGGTAGATCAGTGCGTCCTTGTTGTAGAAGGCCAGCGACAGCCAGCCGTCCTGCGTTGTCAGCTGGTGCAGTACCGGCAGGATCGCGGCCGGCTCGGCCAGCCATTCCAGCACCGCGTGACAGAGCACCAGATCGAAGGGCTGCTGCAGTTTACCGAGCAGTTCTTGCCAGGGCGCCTGGATGAAGGTGGCGCTCTGACCGGCTTCGGCGAAGCGTTGGCGTGCCCCTTCGAGCATCGGCGCGGCGGGCTCGGCCAACGTTACGTGGTGGCCGCGCTGGGCCAGCCACAGGCTCATATGGCCAAGGCCGGCACCGACATCGAGCACGCGCAGCGGGCGATCCGGCAGCGCTTCGGCCAGGTCTGCCTGCAGCACGGCGAGGCGGATGGCGCCTTTGGCGCCGCCATAGATCTTCTCGGCGAAACGGGTCGCCAGCTCATCGAAATGGCGGTCGCTCATTTGAGGAAACGTCGTTCGTTGTCGGCGAGTTTGTCGAGCACCGCCTGGTTCATGTCGATGCCCAGTTCGCTGCACAGCTGCACGAGATACAGCACCACGTCGGCTACTTCCTGTCCCGCGTGTGCGAGCTGATCCGGAGGCAACTGGCGGGACTGTTCTTCGCTCAGCCACTGGAAGATTTCCACCAACTCGGCCATTTCCACGCTGGCGGCCATGGCCAGATTCTTCGGGCTCTGGTGACGACGCCAGTCGTTGTGATCGCGAATGACGTGCATGCGGGCGGTGAGTTCAGCGATGTTCATGGTGCGGCTCCTTTCGAGCCGCATAGCTTCGGCGCGAACGAGGCGCGCTGCAAGCTGCGCTTTACTTCGGATTGTCCCCCCTCTCCCGCTTGCGGGAGAGGGGGCAGACCGTGCAAATCAGGCCTCCAACGGCTGCCAGCTTCCGGCCATATGCGGCGTGTCGTTCTCGCCGATCAGGCGAAACTGCCCGCTCGCCGCCGGCTCGCTGGCCTGCAGGGCGACATGGGTCGGCAGCAGTACCGGTTTCTGGAAGCGTACCTCCACCTCGTAACCCGCCTGTGGCAGATGCGCGTGCAGCGCCGCAAGGCTGCGCGCCTTGTTCCACAAGCCATGGGCGATGGCGCGGGGGAAGCCGAACAGACGTGCGGTCACGGCGTAAAGGTGAATGGGGTTGTAATCGCCAGCCACGCGAGCGTAACGGCGGCCGGTATTGGCGGGGGCTGCCCAGTCGGCCAATAGCCTCAGTTGCAGTGGCTGCTGTTCGGCACGTTGTTGTGGCAGGCCGTCGAGGCGCAGGGCGCGGCAGAGGATGCGGCTGTCACCTTCCCAGAGCAGGCCGAGCTGATCTTCCAGACGAGTGATCAGGCTGAAGGTGGCACCCTTGTCGTGGGGTTGCAGGTCGGCCACCTGTGCGCTGATCTGGAAGGGGCCCAAGCCGCCGAGTGGGCGCAACACGCGGATACGATTTTCCAGGTGCACCAGGCCCAGCAGCGGGAAGGGAAAACGGCGGTCGGTGAGCAGTTTCATCTGCAGGCCGAAGGCCAGGATGTGCGGATAGACCGGAGGCAGGTAGGCACTGTCGGCGATGGCGCAGATTTGCCGATAGCGTTGTAGATGCCTGGGATCGACCTCCACCCGGCAGCGCAGGCCCAGGTTCGGCAGCTGGCGGCCGGTCACCTTGCGTCGCAGCGCCGCGCGCAGAAACAGGCCGGGCAGGGCCGGTGGGGCATTGAGGTCGAGCCATTCGGTGGCCATGAAACACTCCTCGGTTAAAAGATCGATGGCAGCAGCTTAGCGTCCGCGCCTGTGCATGCATTGGCTGTATTGCCTGGCTCCGTGGCAAGCCAGTCAATCCGTCTGCCGCGCCGGTTTGCGCGCGGTAGCCCGCAGCCCCTAAGATGGCGCGGTTCACGAATAACAACAACAGCGGAAAACATGCGTGATCTGACCGACGATGTGGCGCTGATGCGCCCGGTAATCGATGCCTTGCGTGCCAGCGGCGCCGACCCTGACCGTGTGCTGGCGCGTGTTGGCCTGCCGCCTGGCGGGCTGCCGGCTGGCCGCTTTCCCCATGCCGCCCAGGCAGCGTTCTGGAAGGCCGCCAGCGAAGAATGCGGCGAGGAGCATGTCGGGCTGTTTCTGGCCCAGCACCTGCCAGCCTTCCATGGCCTGCTGCTGGAGTATCTGTTTCTCTCCAGCGAGACCTTTGGCGCCGGCCTGCGCCATGCCTTGCGCTACGTGCGCCTGCTCTCCGATACGCTCAATGCGCGGCTGGATGTCGACGGTGAGCGCGCGGTGCTCTCGCTCGGTCTGTCGCCCGGCACGCCGCGGCATTTCCCCGAGATGCTGGCGGGTGCGGTGATTCGCCTGTTCTCGGCGCTGACCGAAAATGAGTTCACACCGTTGGAAGTGCAGTTCATGCACGAAGAGGGCGCCTCGGCGGAACGCTACCAGGCCGTTTATGGCTGCCCAGTGCGCCTCGGCGCCGACGCTTGCGTGCTGATTTTCGATGCCGCTGTGCTGGACAAAGCCTCGCGACATGCTGCGCCGGAGCTGCTGCGTATGCACGAATCGCTGGCCCGGCGGCAACTGGCCGAGGTCGAGCGGCTGGATCTGGTGCGCCAGGTGCGCGAGCTGATCGCCGAGCTGCTGGTCGATGGCGGTGCGACGCTGGAGCAGGTCGCGGGCCGTCTCAACATGCCGGCACGGCGCCTGCGTGAACGCCTGGCCATGGCCGGCGTGCGCTTCAATGATCTGATCACCGACTACCGTTGCCGTCTGGCCAAGGAGCTGCTGCTCAAGACCGACGAGCGCATCGAAGTGATCGTCGAGCGCACCGGCTTCTCCGAGCCGAGCACCTTCTACCGCGCGTTCAAACGCTGGGTCGGGGAAACGCCGGTGGAGTTTCGCAAGCGCGGTAAAACGTGAGCCGATTCGGTGGGCTATAGCCCACCCTACAGTCAGCTCCACTCTGTTATAGGGTGGGCCGGGCGGCGTTCCGCTTTAGCCCACCCGCTCCGCTGCCTCAGGCGCCCAGCAGGCTCTGTCCACACACGCGCAGTACCTGCGCCGTCACTGCGCCCGAGCCGGGCTGGGCGAACCAGGCCACGGCCTCGGCGACGTCCTGCGGCAGGCCGCCCTGGCTCATCGAGTTCATGCGCCGGCCGGCCTCGCGGATGCCCAGCGGAATGGCCGCGGTCATCTGGGTTTCGATGAAACCCGGCGCCACGGCGTTGATGCTGATGCCTTTCTTCGCCAGGGCTGGCGCCCAGGCCTGGGCCAGGCCGATCACACCGGCCTTGCTCACCGCGTAGTTGGTCTGGCCCATGTTGCCGGCAATGCCGCTGATCGAGGCGATCAGCACCACACGGCCGTTGTCGTGCAGCTTGTCGGCATCCAGCAACGCCTGGGTCAGTACCTGCGGGGCCTTGAGGTTGACGTCGATCACCGAATTCCAGAACGCATCGCTCATCTTCGCCAGGGTCTTGTCGCGGGTGATGCCGGCGTTGTGCACGACGATGTCGAGGCCATCAGGCAGGGCTTCGACCAGGCGCTGCGGCGCATCGTCGGCGCAGATATCCAGGGTCACGGCACGTCCACCCAGGCGCGCGGCCAGAGCTTGCAAGGCATCGGCAGCGGGCGGCACGTCGAGCAGCACCACCTCGGCGCCGTCACGGGCGAGGACTTCGGCGATGGATGCTCCGATACCGCGCGAGGCTCCGGTGACCAGCGCTTTCTTGCCGGCCAATGGGCGCGTCCAGTCCCTGACCTGTTCGCCGCAGGCACCGAGACGCAGCACCTGGCCGGAGACATAGGCGCTTTTCGGCGAGAGGAAGAAGCGCAGCGCGCCCTCCAGTTGCTGATCACCGCCCTTGCCGACATAGAGCAGCTGCACGCTGCCACCACGGCGAATCTCCTTGCCCAGCGAGCGGGTGAAACCTTCCAGCGAGCGCTGCACGCTGGCGGCGGTGGGGTCTTTCAGTGACTCCGGGGCACGCCCGAGGACGACCACGCGTGGGCACTTGTCCAGGCCCTTGAAGGCGGGCTGGAAGAAATCACGCAGTTCGATCAGTTGTTCGAAACGGGTCAGGTGACTGGCGTCGAAGACCAGGGCCTTGAGCTTGGGGCCATGCTCGGCCGTCCAGCGTGGCAGGTCGAGTTGACCGTCACGGGCGGCGAATAGCTGATCGGTAAGCTTGCTGGCGAAGGGTTGCACAGCCTTGAGCAGCTCACCCTCGCCGCCCAGCAGCAGAGCGCCATCCACCGGCCTGACCCGGCCGGCCATCCAGCGTTCCAGGCGCAGCGGCGCCGGCAGGCCGAGGGCTCCGACCAGGCGACGGCCGGTAGACGAGTTGGCGAAGGCGAGGTAACGGTCGGACATGAAAGGCTCCTGCGGGCGAATCGAAAGTCGTGTCACTGTACGCGGCAGTCGGCAAAGCGCAATTGACTCTGTTGCCTCACGCGCCGGCAAGGCGGCCAATGTTCGCGGCTGTTTGAGGTTTAGCCTGTGCGGCCAGAAGGCTACAGTGTATGTCTCATATACCTAGGAGCCGGTTGACGGGCAGTAGTTCGTCGTTGGTTTTTCAGCTCTCTCGACCAGCAAGGAGTCCTCATGGCCCAGTTGCGCCGGGTCGCCATCGTAGGCGGCAACCGTATTCCGTTCGCCCGTTCCAATACCGTCTACGCCAGGGCGAGCAACCAGGAGATGCTGACCAGCGCCCTCGAAGGGTTGGTGGAGCGCTTCAACCTGCATGGCGAGCGCCTCGGTGAGGTGGTGGCCGGTGCGGTACTCAAGCATTCGCGGGATTTCAACCTGACTCGCGAGTGCGTGCTGGGCTCGCGCCTGGCGCCGGAGACCCCGGCCTACGATCTGCAGCAGGCCTGCGGCACCGGGCTGGAGGCAGCGATTCTGGTGGCCAACAAGATCGCCCTCGGGCAGATCGACTGCGGCATCGCGGGTGGTGTCGACACCACCTCGGATGCGCCCATCGGCGTCAACGAGGGGCTGCGGCAGATTCTGCTGGAGGCCAACCGCGGCAAGAGCACTGGCGACAAGATCAAGAGCCTGCTGAAGATTCGTCCGCGCCACCTGGCGCCGCACATTCCGCGCAATGGCGAACCGCGCACCGGGCTGTCGATGGGGGAGCACTGCGAGCTGATGGCGCAGCGCTGGGCCATCCCGCGTGACGAGCAGGATCAGCTGGCGCTGGCCAGTCACCAGAAGCTGGCAGCGGCCTATGCCGAAGGCTGGCACGATGACCTGCTGACGCCATTTCTCGGTTTGACCCGCGATCAGAACCTGCGCCCGGATATCAGCGCGGAGAAGCTCGCCACGCTCAAACCCTGCTTCGAGCGTGGGCCGCGCGGCACAATGACTGCGGCCAACTCCACGCCGCTGACCGATGGTGCTTCGGTGGTGCTGCTGGCCAGCGAGGAATGGGCCAAGGCGCGCGGTCTGCCGGTGTTGGCCTACCTGCGCGATGGCGAGGCGGCCGCGGTGGATTTCGTCCAGGGCAAGGAAGGTTTGCTGATGGCGCCGGTGTACGCCGTACCACGTCTGCTGGCGCGCAACGGCCTGACCCTGCAGGATTTCGACTACTACGAGATCCACGAGGCCTTCGCCGCCCAGGTGCTGTGCACGCTCAAGGCCTGGGAGGACGCCGACTACTGCAAGGAGCGCCTGGGGCTGGATCACGCGTTGGGTTCCATCGACCGCAGCAAGATGAACGTCAAGGGCAGTTCGCTCGCTGCAGGCCACCCCTTCGCGGCCACTGGCGGACGCATCGTCGCCAACCTGGCCAAGCTGCTTTCGGTGGCAGGCGAGGGGCGCGGCCTGATTTCCATCTGCGCTGCAGGTGGTCAGGGTGTGACCGCGATCCTAGAACGGTAATCCAATACGGGTGGTCGCAAGTCATCGCGACTACTCGATGTAAGCAACTCCGTGATTCGAGCGGCCCGCGTGATGCGTGGCCGCTCTTTTTTTGCCTGGATGCCATCCCTGCGGTAACCCTTGAGAGCGCCGACGTCAAAAACAGCATGTCTCCTGTAGGGTGGGTTAGCCGCTTGTCAGGGTTATCGACCGATTCGTTGTGCCTGGTGCGGCGTAACCCACCATCGACGCAACGCGAACCATCGCCTGGCGGGTTATGCGGTGCACGGTTTTCATCTACATCGACAGGATCGGCGTTCATCGCCGCAAACCCACCCTATGGGTGGTGCCCCTATGGCTGCGGTGGCCTGTCGCGCGGCAAATCACCACAGCGCCAGTTGCGCTTTTAGCGGCTAGTCTTCTAGTGCGTATTGATCCAGATCAATACGGCATTTCACGTTTCACCTAGCAGCCGTTCGGCTGCAGTTCACTTCATAAGAACAATTTCAGCTCGTTTGACTCCAAAGCCTGGAGTCTATGGATCGGCTTTGCGTGCTCGGGCCGAAATAACCCTGAATGAGGATGTGACATGTTCGGCCTAGAGGCGCTTGATCTCGCCCGAATCCAGTTTGCCTTCACCATTTCCTTCCACATTGTCTTTCCGGCCATCACCATCGGTCTCGCCAGCTACCTGGCCGTGCTCGAAGGGTTGTGGCTGAAGACCGGAAACACCCTATACCGTGATCTCTACCACTTCTGGTCGAAGATCTTCGCGGTCAACTTCGGCATGGGTGTGGTCTCCGGCCTGGTCATGGCCTATCAGTTCGGCACCAACTGGAGCGCCTTCTCCGACTTTGCCGGAGCGGTCACAGGGCCGCTGCTGACCTACGAGGTGCTCACCGCGTTCTTCCTCGAAGCGGGTTTCCTCGGTGTCATGCTGTTCGGCTGGAACCGCGTCGGGCCGGGCCTGCACTTCTTCTCAACGGTGATGGTGGCCATCGGCACGCTGATCTCCACCTTCTGGATTCTCGCGTCCAACAGCTGGATGCACACGCCGCAGGGCTTCGAGATCGTCGACGGCCGGGTGATCCCGGTGGACTGGTTCGCCGTGGTGTTCAACCCCTCGTTCCCCTATCGTCTGGCGCACATGGCCACGGCGGCGTTCCTCGCCACGGCTTTCTTCGTCGGTGCTTCGGCGGCCTGGCACCTGCTGCGCGGGCGCGACAATCCGGCGATCCGCAAGATGCTCTCGATGGCGCTGTGGATGGCGTTGCTGGTGGCGCCTGTGCAGGCGTTCATCGGTGACCTGCATGGCCTCAATACCCTCAAGTATCAGCCGGCCAAGATCGCCGCCATCGAGGGCCACTGGGAGAACGTCGGTGACGAGCCGACGCCGCTGATCCTCTTCGGCTGGCCGGACATGCAGCGCGAGGAAACCCGCTTCAAGGTGGAGATTCCCGCACTTGGCAGCCTGATCCTCACCCACAGCCTGGACAAGCAGGTGCCGGCGCTCAAGGAGTTCCCGCCAGAAGACCGCGCCAACTCCACCATCGTGTTCTGGACCTTCCGCGTGATGGTCGCCATGGGCCTGATGATGATCTTCGTCGGCCTGTGGGGCACCTGGCTGCGCCGTGGTGACCGGCTGTACACCTGCCGGCCGTTTCTGCACCTGGCGGTGTGGATGGGCCCCAGTGGGATCATCGCCATTCTCGCCGGCTGGTACACCACCGAGATCGGCCGCCAGCCGTGGATCATCCACGGCCTGATGCGCACCGCCGATGCTTCCTCCGGGCATAGCGCGACGCAACTGGGCGTCACTTTGGCGCTGTTCGTGGTGGTCTATTTCGCCCTGTTCGGCGCCGGTATCGGTTACATGATGCGCCTGGTGCGCAAGGGGCCGAAGATCGACGAGGGCAAGGAAACCTCGCAAGGCGGGCCTGGTCAGGCGCGTACACCGGCGCGTCCATTGTCCGCAGCTGAAGAGGGCCTGGACGATGGCGAAACCGATACGCTGGAAGGGAGGAACTGAGCATGGGTATCGATCTTTCGCTGATCTGGGCAGTGATCATCGCCTTCGGCGTGATGATGTACGTGGTGATGGACGGCTTCGACCTGGGCATCGGCATCCTCTTTCCCTTCGTCAAGGACGAAGGTGAGCGCGATGTGATGATGAACACCGTGGCACCGGTCTGGGACGGTAACGAAACCTGGCTGGTGCTTGGCGGCGCGGCGTTGTTCGGCGCCTTCCCGCTGGCCTATGCGGTGGTGCTCGATGCGCTGTACCTGCCGCTGATCCTGATGCTGCTGGGGCTGATCTTCCGTGGCGTGGCCTTCGAGTTCCGCTTCAAGGCCAAGGCCCATAAGCGTCACCTGTGGGACAAGGCGTTCATCGGCGGCTCGCTGACCGCGACCTTCTTCCAAGGGGTGGCGCTGGGGGCCTATATCGATGGGTTCGAGGTGGTCAATCGCAGCTTCGCCGGCGGCGCCTTCGACTGGCTGACGCCATTCTCTGTGTTCTGCGGTCTGGCGCTGATCGCCGCCTATGCATTGCTCGGCTGCACCTGGCTGATCATGAAGACCGAAGGCCGCCTGCAGCAGCAGATGCATGACCTCGGTCGGCCGCTGATCTTCGTGGTGCTGGCCGTGACCGGCATCGTCAGCCTGTGGACGCCGCTGGCACACCCGGACATCGCCGAGCGCTGGTTCAGCCTGCCCAACCTGTTCTGGTTCATGCCGGTTCCGGTGCTGGTGCTGCTGTGTACCTGGGCACTGCTGCGGGCCGTGGCCAACAACGCCAACTATTCACCGTTCCTGCTCACCCTGGCGCTGATCTTCCTCGGCTACAGCGGCCTGGGCATCAGCCTGTGGCCGAATGTCATCCCGCCGTCGATCAGCATCTGGGATGCTGCTGCGCCACCGCAAAGCCAGGGCTTCATGCTGGTCGGTGCGCTGTTCATCATTCCCTTCATCCTGATGTACACCGCCTGGAGCTATTACGTGTTTCGCGGCAAGGTGACTCAGGATGATGGCTACCACTGAAAACCTGGCCAAGGCCTGCTGCGTTAAAAGCAGGCTCGGTCTGCTCATGTACTGTTCGTACACTCCGCGTTCTCGCCTGTTTGATTCGCTGGCGCTCACCCTTCGGGCCAGCCTTTGGCTGTTACTCCCGTTGGTCGTTGTGCCTTGCATGGCGCTAGCTCGCGAGGCTTTGACTCAGGTTTTGAGATAGACGATATGACCAAGATCGAGCAAGAGAAAAAGCCGCTGTGGCAGCGCCTGGGTTGGCTGGTACTGATCTGGGCCTGCAGCGTGACGGCCCTGGGCGTGGTGGCCTGGCTGTTGCGCCAGTTCATGAGCGCGGCGGGATTGGGCACGCCGGGCTGAGCCCGGCAATCCAGGCGACTTCCACTCGGCCGGCATGGTCGAGTGGATATATTTGAAAATCATTTGCGTTTGTAATATTTTCTCGGGCTTTCCCGGCACCGAGAGCCGTCCGTGTCCCTGCCTGTCGATCCACAGCCGCCCGAAGAGCTGTTCCGGCGTCATTCGTCGGAGCTGTTGCGTTTCTTCACCCGGCAGACGCGCTGCAGCGAACTCGCCGCCGACCTGCGCCAGGAAACCTGGCTGCGCCTGCAAGGGCGCCAGACCGAGGAGATCGGCAACGTGCGCGCCTTTCTCTACCGCATCGCACGCAACCTGCTCATCGACCACCACCGTCAGCAGCAGATTCGCCCGCAACTGACGTCGCTCGACGAGGCGCTGGAAAGCGAGCTTCCCGACCCCGAACGCGCCACCGAAGACAGTCGCCGTCTGGCTCGCCTGCAGGCATTGATGCACGAGTTACCCGAGCACCTGCGCCAGGCGCTGCTATGGAACCGCCTGGACGGTCTAACCCAGCGCGAGATCGGTGAACGCCTGGGTGTCTCGGAAAGTATGGCCGGACGCTATATCCTCAAGGCCCTCGAATATTGCCAGGAACGCATGGATGACCAGCCATGAATGAGCCAGACCTGCGCAGCCAGGCCCGGGAATGGCTGGTGCTGCTGAATTCCGGGCGTGCCAGCGCGGCCGAACGCGAGGCTGCCGAGCGCTGGCGTCAGGCCAGTGCCGAGCACGCCAGCGCACTGGCCGAGGTGGAACGGCTGTGGACGCTGCTCGGCCAGGTCGAGCGACCGTCTGCCGTGGTGCAGCCGCTGCCGCGTCGCGTGCGGCGCTGGCCGCTGCCCCTGGCGACCGCTGCCTGCCTGCTGCTCGCCTTGTGGATGGCGCCGCCGGGCTGGCATGCCGATGTGCGCACCGAGGCCGGAGAAATCCGTGAGGTGACGCTCGACGACGGCTCGTTGCTTCACCTCAATGGTGCTACCGCCCTGGACTGGGAAGCCAATGTCGATGGCCAGCGCCGGGTTCGTCTGTACCGTGGTCAGGTGGATTTCCAGGTGGCGGCCGATGCGGCCCATCCCTTCGTCATCGATGCCGGTGCTGCACGCATCCGTGTGACTGGCACCCGCTTCGACGTCAACCTGCTGGGCGATCAGGTGTTGCTGGCGGTCAGCGAAGGGCATGTGCAGGTCAGCGATGCCGATGGCAACGAGCGCGCGGTGCAGGCCGGTGAGCAGATCGCCTGGCAGGACGGCCGTCTGCAATCGCTGGAACCTCTGGACGCCGCTCGGGCACTGGCCTGGCAACGCGGGCGCCTGGTATTCCGTGACCGACCACTACCCGAAGTGTTCGAAGAGCTGCAACGCCAGCAGGCGCAGAGGGTGCTGTTTCTCGATGCCACGGCGCGTGAGTTGAAAGTCACCGGAGTATTCGCCCTGAATGATCCGCAGGCCGTACTGCGCGCCATCGAAACCGCTTTGCCGGTCAAGCTGACCCGTTTGCCGGGAGTGCTGCTGGTGTCATCGGAAGGCTGACCACGTCGTTTCCAGATTGCACTCCCGTAGCCCGGATGCAATCCGGGGCGTTTCGGCGCGGCTGTCCCCGGATTGCATCCGGGCTACGAGAATCTTTTCAAAAATATTTGCAGCATCGGTTCAGGAATGCACTGCGCCCTCGTCTTCTGTTTCTGCAAATGCGACTTCTTCGCATGAATAGCCAGCAGAGCACAGGACATCAGCATGCGTTCGATTCCCTTCTTCTCGACCTTGATCGCGCTTTCCCTCGGCCTTGCCGCCGCGCAGGTACAGGCCGTCGAACTCGACATTCCGGCCCAATCCCTGGATTCGGCACTTACCGATTTTGCCGAGCAGGCTGGTGTGCGCCTGCTGTACGACGCCAACCTGACCCGTGGCGTTGGCGGCAGCCGCGCGTTGAAGGGCGACTATTCCGTCAGCGAGGGATTGCAGCAGTTGTTGCGGGGCAGCGGCCTGACCTTCAGCGTCGGCGCCGACGGAACCGTCACTCTGATCCCTGTGCCTGACAACGGCGATACGCTGGAGCTGGGTGCCACCACTGTCAGTGGTCAGCTCGATGGCCGTCGCGACTTGCCCAGCAGCTACGCCGGCGGCCAGGTGGCACGCGGTGCGAATATCGGCCTGCTGGGCAATCAGGACATGCAGGACGCTCCCTTCGCCTTTGCCAGTTACACCTCCGAGCTGATCGAGACGCGTCAGGCGCAGACCCTGGCCGACGTGTTGGCCAGTGATCCGGGCATACGCCAGTCTTATGGTTTCGGAAACTTCTCGCAGGTCTTCGTCGTGCGCGGCTTTCAGCTGTACAGCGATGACATCGCCTTCAATGGCCTGTACGGCGTGCTGCCACGGCAGATCGTTTCCACCGAGGCGGTCGAGCGTGTTGAGGTGTTCAAGGGCGCCAACGCCTTCATCAACGGTGTGGCACCTGGCGGCAGTGGTGTTGGTGGTGCGATCAACGTGGTGTCCAAGCGCGCCGAAGATACCCCGACCCGCAGTTTCACCCTGGACTACGCCAATGCAAGCCGTGTGGGCGGGCACCTGGATGTAGGCCGCCGTTTCGGCGAAGACAACCGCTTCGGTGCGCGCCTGAACCTGGCGCAGCGTGAGGGCGAGACGGGTATCGACGGCGAGCATTCGCGTTTCAGCCTGGCCACCCTAGGGCTGGATTATCGTGGTGAGCGCCTGCGCCTGGCGACTGATCTCGGCTACCAGAAGCAGCGGGTGAACGAGGGGCGTTCGGTGGTTTACCTGACCACCACTGGCAACACTTCCACGCTGAACGGCAAGGTGCCGTCTGCTCCGGATTCCAGGCACAACTACGCCCAGCCCTGGAGCTGGTCGCAGCTCGAAGACACCTATGGCATGTTCAGTGCCGAGTACGATCTGTCGCCGTCCTGGACCGCCTACCTCATCGGCGGCGGCAAGTACACGCGGGAGAATGGAGTGTACGCCTCCAACTACGTGTACGGTGCCGACGGCGCGGCGCGCATCGGCCGCCTGTATTCGCCACTGGATCAGGAAACCCTGAGTGTGGCCAGCGGCCTGCGCGGCGAGCTGCTGACCGGCCCGGTCAGCCACAAGATCAACCTGGCGGCCAACGGTATCTGGCAGGAAAAGCGCAATGCCTTCCAGTCCACCAGCGTCACCAATCGGAGCTATGGCAACCTCTATGACGGGCTAACCGTACCCGTGCCGACGGCCAGCCAACCCTCTGGTGACCTGCACCACCCGGATACCACGGCCAAGGTACAGAACAAGAGCCTGGCAGTGTCCGACACCCTGGGCTTCTACGACGACCGCGTGCTGCTGACCCTGGGCGTCCGTCGCCAATCCATCGGTGCCGATGCCTGGAGCGCGGCCAACGGTGCCCGTACTTCCAACTACCAGGAGAGCATCACCACACCAGCCTATGGCCTGGTGATCAAGCCCACCGAATACCTGTCGCTGTATGCCAATCGTGTGGAGTCGCTTCAGCAGGGCCCGACCGCTCCGAATGCCGCCAACAACCGTGGGACGATGTTCGCGCCTTACCGTTCCAAGCAGACCGAGGTGGGGATGAAGCTGGACTGGGGGCGTTTCGGCGGCAGCCTGAGCGTCTTTCGCATTGAGCAGCCGCAAGGCGTGATCGATGGCAGCGGCAACTATGGTGTGGATGCCGAGCAGCGCAATCGCGGTATCGAGCTGAGTCTGTTCGGTGAGCCGCTCCGTGGACTGCGACTACTGGGCGGCGCGACCTGGACGGAAGCGGAACTGCGTGGCACCACGGGGGGCGATAACGATGGCAACCAGGCCGTTGGTGTACCCGAGTTCCAGTTCAACGTGGGCGCCGACTGGGACGTGCCGGGTGTGCCGGGGCTGAGCCTCAATGGTCTGCTGTTACGCACTGGTGGCCAGTTCGTTGATACGGGCAACGACTACAGCATTCCCGCCTGGACTCGTGTCGACCTGGGCGCTCGCTACAAGACCAGTCTGGACGGTCGCGCCGTGACCTTCAATGCGCTGGTGGAGAACGTTGCCGATGAGAGCTACTGGGCATCGGCCAATGGCGGCTACCTGACCCAGGGAGCGCCGCGCACCTTCAAGGTTTCGGCAACGGTCGACTTCTGAGCTGGAAAGGGCCTGCCTTGGCAGACCAGCGGTTGATCCGTCCGCGCGATTGTTTTCATACTGACCTCCTTTGCCGCATGCCGAGGAGGCTCGATGTTCGCCCTCAGCGATATCCTGCAACACCGCTTTGCCGCGTTGAAAAGCAGCGCTGATTTCTGGTCGCTACGCCATGTGCAGGAGACTCGGGAGTCCTACTGGGTGCGCCGGCGGGTCGCGCAGGCGCCATCCTTCGTCGACGATGCCGGTGCCATGCTCAGCGTGCGCATCGCCGGGGTCGAGGCGTATGCGGCAACCAGCGATCTCAGCCAGGCCGGCTTGCAGGCCGCGTTGGAACGGGCCGAACAGATGGCCCAGGTTCTGGCCGGACATAACCTGCTGGATCTTGGCAGCCTTCTGCAGCCTACCGAGCAGAGCGATGACGTGATGCCCGGATATGAGCAGCCATTGGCAGGTGCCACGCACTGGTTCGAGCTGCTGATGGCGGAGTCGGCGCTGATTCCCCGTGACGCGCGCCTGGTGGACAGCCATGTCGGGCTGACCTTCACCTGCCATGAGCAGATCTACTTCAACAGCGCCGGCGCGCGATTGCGTCGTGCTCAGCGTTATGTTTTCCCGCAGGTTGGCGTCACTGCCAGCGACGAGCATGACAGCCAGAGCCGCAGTTTCGGTGGCAGCCACATGGCGCGCCAGGGCGGCGCTGAGGTTCTGCAGCAATTGGGGGTGATCGGCAGCGCCGCACGTATTGCCGATGAGGCGCTGCAACTGCTGCTGGCGCCCAACACGCCGAACGGGTCACGCGACCTGTTGCTGATGCCCGATCAGATGATCCTGCAGATCCACGAGTCCATCGGTCACCCGCTGGAGCTGGATCGCATCCTGGGTGACGAACGCAATTTCGCCGGTACCAGTTTCATTCGCCAGGAGGATTTCGGTCATTACCGCTATGGCTCGCCGCTGCTCAACGTCAGTTTCGATCCGGGTGTGCCGGGAGAGTTGTCCAGCTATCGCCATGACGATGACGGCACGCCGGCCGAACGCCATCTACTGATCCGCGATGGCATCCTCCAGCGTCCGCTCGGCGGCGCGTTGTCGCAATGGCGAAGCGGTCTGCCGGGCGTGGCCAACAGCCGCGCATGCAGTTGGAACCGGCCGCCCATCGACCGCATGGCCAACCTCAACCTGGAGCCGGGCGACAAGAGCCTGGCCGAGCTGGTCGGCGGCATCGAGCACGGCATCCTGATGAGCAACAACCGCTCCTGGTCGATCGACGATGCGCGCAACAAATTCCAGTTCGGCTGCGAGTGGGGGCAACTGATCGAGAATGGCGAACTCAAGGGCGTGGTGAAGAACCCCAACTACCGCGGCATTTCCGCTCGGTTCTGGCGCAACCTGCGTGCAGTGGGCGATGCCAGTACCTTCGAGATATTGGGCACGCCGTACTGCGGCAAGGGCGAGCCCAATCAGGTGATTCGTGTGGGGCATGCCTCGCCGGCCTGCGTGTTCGCCGATATCGACGTATTCGGAGGGGCCGCCTGATGGGCGCACGTCAGCATTTCAGCGAGTTGCTGGCTTACCTGCAGGGGCAGGTCGGTGGCGAGGAAGGATTCACCCTGGCCTATGCGGCCGAGGTGTCCAGCTTCATCCGCTTCAACCAGGGCCAGGTGCGCCAGGCCGGGCAGGTGCAGCAGATCTACGCCACGCTGTCGCTGTACCAGGGCCAGCACCATGCCGAGAGCAAGCTGGCGCTCAGTGGTGAGCTCGAAGAAGACCTGACGCGCGTGCAGCAGAGCTTGCAGCGTTTGCGCCTGATCCTGCCGACGCTCAGCGACGATCCATATCTGCGCCTGAACCGTGAGGCCTGGCGCAGCGAGCTGGCTGCCGCAGGCGAGCCGTTGGATGCTGCGGCCATGGCCGAGCAGATCGTCAGTGCGGGGCGTGGTCTGGATCTGGTCGGCTTTCTCGCTGTTGGGCCGCAGTATCAGGGCTTCGCCAGCTCCTGGGGTGCATTCGGCTGGTACGCCGCGAGCAGTTTCAACCTCGAATTCAGCCTGTTCCATGGCAACGGCCAGGCCGTGAAGAGCGCCTATGCCGGCGAGCAGTGGGACGTGCAGGCGTTCGCTCGCAAGCTGGATGTCGCGCGGCAACAGCTGGATTTCCTCGGTCGTCCGGCGAAGTCATTGCAGCCGGGCTCCTATCGCGCCTATCTGGCTCCGGCTGCGCTGGAGGAGTTGGTCAGCCTGTTCTGCTGGGGCTTCGGCGCTCAGGCTCTGGCCTCCGGCGGCAGTCCGCTGCAACGCCTGTTCAATGGTAAGGCCGAGCTCAGCCCGCTGGTGACGATGGAAGAATGCATCGAAGGTGGTCTGGCGCCGGCCTTCACTCCTGAAGGGCCGCGTCAGCCGTTGCGCCTGATCAGCCAGGGGCGAGCTGGCGAACGCCTGGTCAGTTCGCGCAGCGCCGCCGAGTATGGCCTGATCGCCAATGGTGCCTGCAGTGGCGAATACCCCTTGTCCCTGCGCCTGCACGGTGGCGAGTTGGATGAGCAGGACGTGCTGCAACGGCTCGGCACGGGGCTGTACATCGGCAACCTGTGGTACGGCAATTTCTCCGACCTGCCGGCTGGGCGCCTGACCGGTATGACCCGTTTCGCCACCTTCTGGGTCGAGGACGGACAGATCCAGGCACCGGTAAGCACGATGCGTTTCGATGACTCGCTGTTCGACTTTCTCGGCCCGCAACTCGAGGCCCTGAGCCGCGAGCCCGAACTGCTGCTGCCCGGTGGCACCTACGGCGCCAGGCAGACGGGGTCGATGGCGTTGCCCGGAGCGTTGCTTTCGCGTTTCACCTTGACCTTGTAGGTCGTTCGCCGCGTTACTTGCTCGCCTTGAGCACCACGAACTTCGGGTTGGCCGCCACCTGCTCGACGCCGCGGAACAGGCGCTTGAGCTTGGCATGATAGCCCAGGTGGCGGTTACCGACGATCCACAGTTCGCCACCGGTGACCAGCGCGGCGCGAGCCTGCTGGAACATACGCCAGGCGAGGAAGTCACCGACCACCTGTTGCTGGTGGAAGGGTGGATTGCACAGCACCAGATCCAGCGAATCGGCGGCTTGCTCGGCCAGGCCGTCGCCAGCGCGGATCTCCACGGCGCGTTCGCCCAGGGCCGTCTGCCAGTTTTCGCGCGCCGATTGCACGGCCATGTACGACTCGTCCACCAGGGTCAGTTCCGCCTGCGGGCTGCCCAGGGCGTAGGCGATGCCCAGTATGCCGTTACCGCAACCGAGATCGGCGACGCGGATGCGGCCGAGGTGGCGTGGCAAGTGCGGGAGGAAAGCGCGGGTGCCGATATCCAGGCCATCGCGGCAGAACACGTTGGCGTGGTTGATCAGTTCGATCGCGGGCTTATCAAGCGTATAGCGAGTGGGGTAGGGCGAGACCGGTGCGGCTTTCGTCTGCGGTATGGCCGTCAGCAGGCGGGCTTTCTTTACCGCCAGCGAGGCCTGAACCGGGCCGATGTATCGCTCCAGCAGATCGCCGGCGGCGCGTGGCAGGTGCTTGATCATCGCCCCGGCCACCACGCGGGCGTCAGGCGCCAACTGGCCATGCAGGCGAATCAGTTGCTCCTCCAGCAGCGCCAGGGTCTTGGGCACGCGGATCAGCACCCAATCGAACGGTCCCTGCGCCGTTTCGCTGGCCGGCACGAAGCGCACCGCTTCGGTCGGCAGGCCATTGCGCGCCAGGTTTTTCTGCAACGCCAGATGGCCCAGGTGCGAGTCGCCACTGCTGGTCACCTGGCAGTGAGTGGCCAGCGAGCAGGCGAGAGCACCGAAGCTGTCGTTGAGCACCAGCACCCGGCTGTTCGCGACAGGGCCTTGCGCGTGCAGATGGCTCAGCAGGTATTCGTCAGCGGCATCGAAGGCCTGCAGCGATTCGTGCTGCTGTTCGGGCTGGCGAATCAGGTCGAGTTGGGCGAAGGGGCTGACGAGCTGCGGCATGACGGGTTCCGGCGGGGTTGGCGCAGGCATCATAGCCGCAGCCACGGATGCGCCCAAGCATTCGTGGCTGCGTCAGCATCAAGTACGCAGGGCCGGCTTGCCGTCACCCAGCAGCGCCAGAGCCAGTGCCGTGGCGCTGAGGAAGATCGGGTACTCCCAACCACCATTGGCATTGGCGAAACCCCAGCCGTTGCCGAAGTGTACGGTGGCAGCGGCGAACAGCTGCACCACGGCCACGGCGGCGACCCAGCGGGCGTACACGCCGAGTACCAGCATGGCGCCGCCAATTACCTCGAAGGCGATCACCGGGTAGGCGAGAAAACCGGGGAAACCCACCGACTCGAAGAAGCCGGCGGTGCCGGCCGGAGTGAACACGGACAGCTTGGTGAGGCCGTGGGCGAGGAACATGATGCCCAGTGCCAGACGCAGCACCAGGGCGGCGTAGGGGGCGGTACGTTGGTCGATCATTGCAAGGTCTCCAGTGCGAGTGGCTCGGCGAGCCATTGGTTGAAATCGGCGACTTCTTCGCCGCTCAATTGGTGCCCCATGGGATAGAGGCGAATCTGTCGTCTGACGCCGAGTTCGCTCAGCCATTGTTCGGCACGCTCGGCCCAGCTCACCGGCAGCTTGTCGTCGTAGCGGCCGTGGGCGATGAAGGCGTACAGCTCGCTGAGCGCGGCTGGCGCGGCGAGGTGGCTTTGCAGTTCCGGCAGGATGCGTCCGCTGAGCACGGCGAAACCACGCACCAGTTGTGGGGCGCTAAGACCGAGGCTGGCGCTCATGATGCCGCCCTGGCTAAAACCGGCGATCACTGTCGGCAGGTTGTCGCGTGTTTGCAGAAAGCTGATCAGCGTGTGGCGGCTGGTATCGGCCTGGTCGGCGTCGATACGTGGGCCCTGTGCGCCGAAGCTGACTTGGAACCAGCCGTACTGCTCTGCTCCGAGCATCAGCGGGCCGCGCAGCAACAGCACCTCGATGCGTGCATCGATGGTTTCGGCCAGTGCCAGCAGATCGGTTTCCCGGCCACCGACACCATGCAGCAGAAGCAGGCGTGCCTGTGCTGGCTGCGGGCTGATGCGCTGGCGCCAGAGCAGTCCGGATTGAGGATCTCGTTGTAGTTCGCTGATGTGATACGCAGGGGCGTGCATGTCATGTCTCCGGTTCAGGCGGCCTGGGCTGGCAGGCCGAAGGCGTAGGCATCCATCGCCAGTACGCCGTGCGCGATACCGCCATCGATGATGCGTAAATCCTCCTGTTCATGGCTGGCGCCGAGGGCGACCAACAGGGGTAGGAAGTGTTCTTCGGTGGGGTGGGCGCGCTGGGCGTCCGGTGCCTGCTGGCGGTAGTCGAGCAGTGCCGTGCGGTCGCCACGAACCAGTGCCGCGCCGACCCAGCCGGCGAACTCCCGCACGTAGTCGGCCTGGTCTGCGTGGCCGACGCGAAACTCGTAGAGGTTGTGCGTCAGGCTGCCGGAGCCGACGATCAGTACGCCTTCGTCACGCAGCGGCGCCAGTGCCTGGCCGAGGCGCAGGGCGCCGGCGGCATCCAGCGGGTAGGGCAGTGAGACCTGGAAGACCGGTACTTGTGCCTCGGGCAGCAGGTACATCAGCGGCACCCACGCGCCGTGGTCGAGGCCGCGAGTGGACAGCGGGTTGCTCGCGGCAAGGCCGGCGTCGCGCAGGTGCTGCAGGGTTCTTTGTGCCAGGGCTGGAGCACCGGGTGCCGGATACTGCAACTGGTACAGGCGCGGTGGGAAACCGCCGAAGTCGTGGATGGTTTCCGGGTGTTCGGCGTTGCCGACCATGGCGCCACCGCGAGTCATCCAGTGGGGCGAGACCACCAGCACCGCCGCTGGCCTTGGCAGTTCCCGACCCAGTGCGGTTAGCCGCGGGCCGGCAAGGCCCGGCTCGATGGCGAAGGTCGGTGCCCCGTGGGAAACGAACAGAACGGGCATTCTGGTAGTCATGGCAGTGGCTTCCTGATGAGACTCAGCGAGTGATCCAGGTAGGGGCAATGCTGGTGCCCCGGCCGGCGCCATAGCCCAGGTAGATATTCAGCCCGGCCAGAGGCTCCAGGTAGCGAGCGTTCTTCAGCGGGCCGGCATCGATGACGTCGAAACCCAGGCTTTGCGCCAGTGCCGCAGCGCTCTGCTTGGCGCGCACGCTGTCACTGGCGAGCAGCACCGGAGCGCGCTGGCCGTCGGCAAACTGCGCCCCGGCTGCCAGCACCTGGGCGAACAGGGTGTTGAAGCCCTTGACCAGTTCTACGCCCGGGAATGCCTTGGCGATCTCTTCGCCAGCCGATGTCGTGTGGCCCAGCGTCAGGCCCATGTAGTCGTCGGTCAGTGGGTTGCTGATATCGATCAGCACACGGCCGTCGAGATTGCCCAGTGACTGCAGGGCGGCTTTGGCATCGGCATAGGCGGTGGCCAGGATCACCACCTGGCTGTCGCCCAGGGCCTGGGAAGCCGGGTAGGCAGTCGCGCCGGGATAGTCGGCAGCCAGTGCCTGGGCCTTGGCCAGGTCACGGCCGGTGAGGCGCACCTGATGGCCTGCCGCGCTGAGTTGCTTGAGAAAAGCCGAGCCCATGTTACCGGTGCCGATTAGGGTGATGTTCATGTCGTCATCTCCAGTGAGCGAGTCGATGAGTTCAGTCTATTGACTATGAAAATTGGATAAACAAGCATTGGAGAGAATTACTGTCTCTCTAGGTGGGATAATCAATGGATCGCGCGCTGGAAATGCAGGTGTTCGTCACGGTGGTCGAACGCGGCAGCTTCGTTGCCGCGGCGGAGCCCCTGCAACTGTCGAAGGCCGCGGTCTCGCGGCATGTGGCGGCGCTCGAGGAACGGCTCGGGGTGCGTTTGTTGCAGCGCACGACCCGGCGTCTGTCGCTGACCGAAGAGGGGCGGCTGTTCTACGCCCGCGCCCGGGACATCCTGGAAAGCCTGGACGATGCGGAGAGCGAAGTCGCCGCGCATCAGCTCGAACCCAGTGGCGTGGTGCGGGTGAATGCGCCGGTGTCCTTCGGCATCCTGCACCTGGCGCCATTGTGGGCGGGTTTTCTCGAGCAGTACCCGCGAGTGGAACTGGACATCCACCTCAACGACCGATTGGTCGATCTGGTCGATGAAGGCTACGACCTGGCCATCCGCATCAGTCGTCTGGAAAGCTCCAGTCTGGTCAGTCGTCGCCTGGTCACCACGCGCATGCGCCTGTGCGCCTCGCCGGAGTACCTGGCCCGGCATGGCGTTCCCGAGCATCCGCATGAACTGCTGGGGCATCGGATCATCGCCTACAGCAACCTGGCCAGCCGTGACGAGTGGACATTCGACGGGCCGCAGGGCGTCTGCACGGTTCAGACCCAGGCGGCGATCCACTGCAACAATGGCGATACCTGTCGGGCCATTGCCCTGAGTGGTGGCGGTATCCTGCTGCAGCCCAGCTTCATGCTGCATGACGACCTGCGCAGCGGCGCTCTGCTGGAGCTGATGCCGCAGTACCGCGCCATCGAGTTCGGCGTGCATGCGCTGTACCCTACACGCAAGCAGGTTCCGGCCAAGGTGCGTAGTCTGATTCACTATCTGGCCGAGGCTTTCGCCAAGGTGAACTGGGATGATTGAACGCTGCTGGCACCTGTCTATCGCATGTCCCGCTGGACAAGTGTGGGCGTCAGTGGCTAAGTCTCACTCGTTGGCTGGCAGCTGGTACTCATGTGCAGATTGCCTGCACGTTTTCGAGACATGACCGAGAGGCAAGATTGAGCGTTTCTGAAGCAAAACCGATTCGGCGCCGGACGCTGCACAGCGAAATCGTCGATCACCTGCGTGAGTTGATCGTCAGCGGTGAGCTGGAGCCGGGGCAGAAAATACCGGAGAAGGCGCTGTGCGAGCGCTTCGACATCTCCCGCACGCCGCTGCGCGAAGCGCTCAAGGCGCTGGCGGCCGAAGGCATGATCGAATTGTTGCCGCAGCGTGGCGCGCGGGTGGTCACCATCACCGACGAGGAATTGCAGGAGCTGTTTCCGATCATCGCCAGCATCGAGGCGCTGGCCGGTGAAATGGCTTGCGAGAAGATCAGCGATGCACAGTTCGACGCTATTCGGCAGATGCACGAGGACATGATCGAGGCCTATCAGGCGTCACGTGCAATGGATTACTCACGGCTCAATCGCGCCATCCACTTCGCCATTTTCGAGGCGGCCGACAATGCCTCGCTACTGGCGCTGTATCGCAATCTCGAACTGCGCATTCGCAATATCCGGCATACCGTGCGTCAGGCGCCGGGGGACTGGAAAGAGGCGGTGAGCGATCACGAGAAAATCCTCCAGGCCCTGAAGGCACGTGATGCCAGTCAGCTCGCCAAGATCATGCGTCAGCACGTGATGAACACCGCGCGCACGGTGCGCCATTCCATCGACGAACTCGTCAGTACACAGCCAGGCTAGCGGCGCGTTGCCCTGCTGGTTTCATCGTTCAAATCTTCAGAGAGTCTGCGTCCAATAACGAGCATCGCCTCGGAAAATCGCCCCAACTTCGTGCAATTAAAATGAATTCATTATTTATTATTCTTTTTTGTTGACGATGCCGATTGCAGTCCCGCAGAGTGACCTGGCGATGCTTGCTAGGGCACGCCGGCCCCCATGAAAGGGAGTCGTTGCGCGATAACAAAACAGGGGGCAAAACCATGAAGAAGATTCTTGCGGCTTCGTCGATGATGCTGATGTTCGCAGCAGCGGGAGTGTCGGCACAGGAAGGCACACTGGCGAAGATTGCCGAGCTGGGGGAGATCAGCGTCGGTCACCGTGATGGCGCGGTACCGTTCTCCTACTACGACGACCAGCAGCGTCCGATTGGCTATGCCATGGACCTGTGCGCGAAAGTCGTCGATGCCATCAAGCTCAAGCTGGATGAGCCGGAGCTGAAGGTCAGCTACCTGCCGGTTACCGGTGCCACGCGCATGCCGCTGCTGGCCAACGGCACCATCGACATGGAGTGCGGTACCACCACCAACAACGCCGAGCGTCAGCGTCAGGTGAGCTTCTCCAACACCTATTTCGTGGCTGGCGTGCGCATCCTCTCCAAGAAGAGTGCACCGATCGAGACCATGGCCGATGCCAAGGGCAAGACCGTGGTCACCCTGGCCGGCACCACCAGCGTCAAGGTCATCAGTGAGATCAACGCCGCGCAGAACCTCGGCCTCAATGTGTTGAGCGTCAAGGATCTGGCCGAAGGCATGCTGACCCTGCAGACCGAGCGCGCCGTGGCGCTGATCTTCGACGATGTGTCGATTGCCGGCGCTGCCGCCACCTCGAAGAACCCGGATGACTTCGTCATGTCCGCCGAGCCGCTGTCGGTCGAGCCGTACGGCATCATGCTGCGTCGCGACGACGAGGCCTTCAAGGAAGTGGTCAACGCCACCCTCGACGAGCTGTATGCCAGCGGCGAAATCAACGCCATCTACGACAAGTGGTTCGTTCAGCCGATCCCGCCGCGCGGCATCAACATGAACTTCCCGATGTCCAGCCAACTGAAGAAAGTCATCGCCCAGCCGACCGACGAAGCGGATCCCGAGCTGTACCGCTGATCGGGCGACACCAACCCGGTCGGTGCCCTGCGCCGACCGGGCCATGACATGCACTGGATGGGCTAGGCCATGAGCTACAACTGGAACTGGTGGATCTTCTTCGAGCCCTCGCTCGATGGCACCAATACCTATTTGATGACGCTGATCTGGGGTGCCTGCTGGACGGTCGCCACGGCCATCGGCGCCTTCACCATCGCCATCGTGCTCGGTTCGCTGGTGGGTGTCGCACGTACCTCGCCGCTGGCCTGGATGCGTGCGCTGGGCACCGGCTTCGTCGAGCTGTTTCGCAACATTCCGCTGCTGGTGCAGATGTTCCTCTGGTACTTCGTGCTGCCGGAACTGCTGCCGCCCGATCTGGGGCGCTGGTTCAAGCAGTTGCCGAATTCCGCGTTCTACACGGCGGTGATCTGCCTGGGCTGCTACCACGCCGCGCGTATGGCCGAAGTGGTGCGTGCCGGGCTCGAGAGCCTGTCCCGTGGGCAACGCATGGCCGGGCTGGCCATGGGCCTGACGCTGGTGCAGACCTACCGTTACGTGCTGCTGCCGATGGCCTATCGCATCGTGGTGCCGGCCATCACCTCCGAATTCCTCAGTTGCACCAAGAACACTTCGGTTGCCCTGGCCATCGGCCTGATGGAACTGACCGGCAGCGCCCGTGCGATGCAGGAAAACAGCTTCCAGACCTTCGAGGCCTTCACGGCGGCAACCACCCTGTATCTGGTGCTCAACCTGATCATCGTCTTCGCCATGCGCGCCGTCGAGCGCAAGGCCGCTGTGCCGGGCTACGGCCTGCGGAAGGAGAGTTGAAGATGTTTGGCAGTTTCGACCTGGGAGTGGTGGTCGACTCGCTCCCCTACCTGTTCTACACCGGCATGAGCTTCACCCTGACGCTCACGCTGTTCGCCACCATTGGCGGCATCTTCTTCGGCTCGCTGCTGGCGATCATGCGCCTGTCGCGTTATCGCGCGCTGTCGATGTTCGCCGGCGGCTACGTCAACCTGCTGCGTTCGCTGCCGCTGGTGCTGGTGATCTTCTGGTTCTACTTCATGGTGCCCTTCGTGGTGCAGTGGATCACCGGCGCGCCGCGTCCGGTGCGCATCGACCCGTTCTGGTCGTCGGTGATCACCTTCACCCTGTTCGAGGCTTGCTACTTCTGCGAGATCATCCGCTCCGGTATCCAGTCGCTGCCCAAGGGGCAGACCCAGGCGTCGATGGCGCTGGGCCTGACCAATCGCCAGGGCCTGTTCTACGTGGTGCTGCCGCAGGCGCTACGCAACATGCTGCCGCTGATGCTCACGCAGACCATCGTGCTGTTTCAGGACACCTCGCTGGTCTACATCCTCTCGATCACCGACTTCCTCGGCGCCGCGGCGAAGATCGCCCAGCGCGACGGTCGCCTGCTGGAGATGTACGTCTTCGCCGCGCTCGTCTACTTCGTGATCTCCCTGCTCGCCTCCTATGCCGTACGCCGCCTGCAAAAGCGCGTCGCCATCATTCGCTAAGGGCCTTTCGTCATGATTACGATCAGCGATGTCTGCAAATCCTACGGTTCGTTCCAGGTGCTGACGCACTGCTCGACCACCGTTGCCAAGGGCGAGGTGGTGGTGGTGTGCGGGCCTTCCGGTTCCGGCAAGTCCACCTTGATCAAGACGGTCAACGCGCTGGAGCCCATCGACAGCGGTGAAATCACGGTCGATGGCATCAGCGTCACGGCCAAGGACACCAATCTGCCCAAGCTGCGTTCGCGCGTCGGCATGGTGTTCCAGCATTTCGAGCTGTTTCCGCACCTGTCCATCATGGAGAACCTGATGCTGGCGCAGATCAAGGTGCTCGGTCGCAGCAAGGCCGAGGCCGAGAAGAAGGGCCTGCAACTGCTCGAACGCGTCGGCCTCAAGGAGCATGCGCACAAGCATCCGGGCCAGCTCTCCGGCGGCCAGCAACAGCGCGTGGCCATCGCCCGTGCCCTGGCCATGGATCCGGTGGTGATGCTGTTCGACGAGCCGACCTCGGCGCTCGACCCGGAAATGGTCAACGAAGTGCTCGACGTCATGGTGCAGCTCGCCCATGAAGGCATGACCATGATGTGCGTGACCCACGAGATGGGCTTCGCACGCAAGGTCGCCGACCGGGTGATCTTCATGGATGCCGGACAGATCGTCGAAGACTGCCCGAAGGAGGAGTTCTTCGGCGACATCAACGCCCGCTCCGATCGTGCTCAGCAGTTCCTGTCGAAAATTCTCTCTCACTAACGCCGGACGAAAATCATGGAAATGCCCAACGAACAGCAATTGCTGGCGATGGCGGCAGCGCGCGGCGCAGCCCTGCGTGACGGTCGTGTGGTGCTGTATGCCGGTGCCAACCTGCCCAGCGAAGAGGCCCAGCAGGCCTACAGCGTCGAGCTGAGCGCCTACCCGGCGATGGGGCCGAGCTACGCCAAGGAACAGCCGGATACCGATCTGGTCTCTGGCCTCGAAGTGGTCGTGCGCGAGCGCATCTGCAGCCTGTTCGGCGCCACCTGGGCCGAGCCACGGCTGCCCAGTTGCACCATCGCCAACCTGGCCGTGTTCCACGCCTTCAGCCGGCCGGGTGACCTGCTGCTGGCGCCTGCCGCGGCCCATGGCGGGCACCTCAGTCAGCGCCGCGGCGGTACACCGGAGCTGGCCGGGCTGCGCGTGGCCGATCTGCCCTTCGATACCCGTGCCTGCCGCCTGGATGCCCAGGCCGCTGCCGAGCAGGTGCGCACGCTGCGCCCTGCGTTGGTGATGCTTGGCCGCTCGGTGATCATCACCCCCGACGACATCGAGCCGGTGGTAACAGCCGCTCGCGAAGTGGGGGCAAAAACCATTTTCGACGCTTCGCACGTGTCCGGGCTGATCGCCGGCGGCACCTTCCCCAACCCATTGGAGCTGGGCGTCGATATCCTCACCAGCTCCACCTACAAGACCCTGCCGGGTCGCCCGCACAGCCTGATCGCCGGTCGTCATGCCGAAGATGGCGAGCGCCTGGCGCGCTTCATCGACCGTGCGCTGCTGGCCAACTACGACGCCGGCAAGTTGCCGTCCTTCCTGGTCACCCTGCAGCAGGCCGAAGCCGATGGCGGCGCCTATGCACGGCGCGTCTGCGCGGCCAGCCAGACCTTCGCCAGGGTGTTGCGTGAGCTGAACGTGGCGGTGATCGCGCCGAGCCCGGGCGAGGTCTTCACCCATCAGGTGCTGGTGCCGATGAGCAATGCACTGGATGCTCCGGCGACGATCAAGGCATTGGAGCAGGAAGGCATTCTGGTCGGCACCTGCAACGACCCGACCACGCCGGGTACCTACGCCCTGCGTGTCGGCACCCAGTTCATCGTTGCCCAGGGGCAGGACGAGCAGGTGGACAATATCGCCCGTTGGCTGGCCGCTGCACTGCGCCGCGAGGTCGACGGCCGCATGTCCGTCGCCTGAAAGGATGGAAAAGTCTCGCGAGCTAGAGCAATGCAAGGCGAAAACAGGAGAGGACGCGGAGTGTACTTTTGTACATGAGCAGTACTCGCTTCGCTCGCCCCTTCGGGGCCACGCTGAAGCGCGTTGGCCGCAAGCGGCCTGCCGATCCTGTTTTTAACGCAGCAGTGCCGACGCGCAGCAGACTTTTAGGTGGTCGAGCGGAAGATCTTGCCGGGATTCATCAGGTTATGCGGATCGAGCGCCTGCTTGATCGCACGCATCACGTCGATGGCTACCTCGCCGTGTTCCTCCAGCAGGTAGTCGATCTTGTGCAGGCCGATGCCGTGCTCGCCGGTGCAGGTGCCACCGGCGGCCAGTGCGCGCTCGACGATCAGGCGATTGAGCCGTTCCGACTCGGCCACTTCGGCAGTGTCGTTCGGGTCGAGCAGCAGGCAGACGTGGAAATTGCCGTCACCGACATGGCCAAACACCGGGGCTATCAGGCTCGAACTGGCCAGGTCGTCCTGCGCGCCGAGCACGCACTCGGCCAGGCGCGACAGCGGCACGCAGACATCGGTGGATGACGAGCGGCAGCCCGGCTTGAGCTGCAGGAACGCGAACAGTGCGTTGTGCCGGGCGCTCCACAGCTTGTTGCGTTCCTCCTGCTGGGTCGCCCACTGGAAGCCGCTGCCGCCATTGCCGTCGGCCAGCTCCTGCACGCTCTGCGCCTGCTCGGCGACGCTCGCCTCGTTGCCGTGGAACTCCAGGAACAGCGTCGGCGCTTCGTTCAGCTCCAGCTTGAAGTAGCGATTCAGGGCGCTGATGGCCAGGGCATCGACCAGTTCGGCGCGGGCCACCGGAATACCCATCTGGATGGTTTCGATCACCGTCTGCACCGCGCCTTGCACCGAGGCGAAGCTGCACACGGCAGCGGAAATGGCTTCCGGCTGCGGGTGCAGCTTGAGGGTGATCTCGCTGATCACGCCCAGGCTACCTTCGCTGCCGACCATCAGCCGCGCCAGGTCGTAGCCGGCGGAGGACTTCTTCGCCAGCGAGCCGGCCTTCAGCACGCGGCCGTCGGCCAGCACGGCGGTCAGGCCGAGCACATTCTCGCGCATGGTGCCGTAGCGCACGGCATTGGTGCCCGAGGCGCGGGTGGCGCACATGCCGCCGATGCTGGCGTCGGCGCCGGGGTCGATGGGGAAGAACAGGCCGCTGGCGCGCAGGTATTCGTTGAGCGCCTTGCGGGTGATGCCCGGCTGTACGGTGATGCTCATGTCTTCGGGGCGGAACTCCAGCACCTGATCCATCTGCGACACGTCCAGGCTCAGGCCGCCATGCACCGCCAGCAGATGGCCTTCCAGTGACGAGCCGCTGCCATAGGGAATCACCGGCACGCGGTGTTCGTGGCACTGGCGGAGGATGGCGACGATCTCGTCCTGACTGCTGGCGAAGGCCACGGCATCCGGCGGCATCGGGTCGTACAACGATTCGTCGCGGCCATGGTGTTCGCGCACGGCGGCAGCGGTGCTGAAGCGTTCACCGAGCAGTGCGGTGAGGGCGGCACTGAAGGCGGCCGGCAGTTCGCGGCGTGGCGAGAGCGGGGTGTGAATGGTCATCGTGGACTCCTTGTTGTTATCGGGTCACCCACGACGACTGGTGTGCCTACAAGGGCGTCAGCTCGTTCATCACGGTGTCGAGGGCGAGGCGGGTGTCGTCGAGTTGCACCAGCGAGGCATGCCGCGCGCCGAGGGCATCGCGGTTCTTGATCGCGGTGAGGATTGCCTTGTGGCGTGGCAGGCTGAGCGCCTGGGTGTTGGGGCGCAGGTTGGTGACGGTGATCGATTCGCGCAGCGGCAACGACAGCATGTTGCACATGTAGGCAAGCAGATCGTTGTGCGTGGCCTCGGCGATGGCGCGGTGGAAGTCGATGTCCGGCTGCAGCATTTCCTGGCGTGTCTGTGCCTTCTCCATGCGCTGGTAGGCATCCTCGATGGCAGCGATGTCTTGTTCGGTCGCCGTGGTCGCGGCCATGGCGGCGATCTCCGGTTCGAGAATCCGCCGAACCCCGGCCAGGGTGTTGAAGAACTCGCTCTGCGGCGTGCTCTGCACCAGCCAATAGAGCACGTCCGGGTCGAGCAGGTGCCATTCGCTGCGTGGGCGTACCACCGTGCCGACGCGTGGCTTGGAATACACCAGGCCCTTGGCGACCAGCACCTTGGTCGCTTCGCGCAGTACCGGACGACTGACCTGGTACTCCTCGCACAGGCTCGACTCCAGTGGCAGCTTCTCGTCGGGCTTGAAGCGGCCAGAGACGATACGCATGCCCAGTTCGTGAACGATACGGGCGTGCATGCTCTTGCGCGGTTTTGGGGTCTGGTAATCCATGAAGTCGGCGATGCTCCGAATGAATGCCGCGCATCATAGCATCGCTCTCGCGCCGTTTCGGACAGACGGCCATGGATCGCAACCGTACGCTTTTGTGTCAGCGCCTTTCGGCGCGCAGGCGGGTGGTTGGGAGCAGGCGCGAGACGGGCGTGTGTCGGGTCATGATCGTTCTTCTCCCGGATGGGGTGCGCCACGCCGGCATGCCGGCGCGGTGCGGGAATAAAAAAGGGAGCGTCACCCGGGCAGAGCGGACTCCCAAGGAAGTCATCGCGTGGCGTCAGTGCGAGTGGCGCGGCACGTCCGAACCACGGCAGCCGACCAGGAAGTCGAAGTCGCAGCCTTCGTCGGCCTGCAGCACGTGATCGACGTAGAGGCGGGCGTAGCCGCTGTCGAAGATCTTGGCGCTGGTGTCGGGCTTCAGGTCGGCCAGGCGCCCGGCCAGTTCTTCGTCGCTGATGTCCAGATGCAGGCGGCCGCCGGCACAGTCCAGTTCGATGAAATCGCCGTTGCGTACTGCCGCCAGCGGGCCGCCGGCAGCGGCTTCCGGGGCCACGTGCAGCACCACGGTGCCGTAGGCGGTGCCGCTCATGCGTGCGTCGGAGATGCGCACCATGTCGGTGATGCCCTTGGCCAGCACCTTGGGTGGCAGGCCCATGTTGCCGACTTCGGCCATGCCCGGATAACCCTTGGGCCCGGCGTTCTTCAGCACCAGCACGCAGGTTTCGTCGACATCCAGATCCGGGTCGGCGATGCGCGCCTTGTAGTCGTCGAAGTTCTCGAACACCACGGCGCGGCCGCGATGCTGCATCAGTGCCGGGGTGGCGGCGGACGGTTTGATCACCGCGCCACGTGGCGATAGGTTGCCGCGCAGGATGCACAGGCCGCCGTCGGCGATCAGCGGGTTGTCCAGGGTTCGCACGACTTCGTCGTTGTACTGCGGCGCGGCCTGGCAGTTGCTCCAGATGCTCTTGCCATTGGCGGTCAGTGCATCCGGGTTGGGCAGCAGGCCGGCTTCGCCCAGGCGGCGGATCACCGCAGGCAGGCCACCAGCGTAGTAGAACTCTTCCATCAGGAAGCGCCCCGATGGTTGCAGGTCGACGATGGTCGGCGTGCCCTTGCCAATACGCGTCCAGTCTTCCAGATCGAGCTGCACACCGATGCGTCCGGCGATGGCCTTGAGGTGGATCACCGCGTTGGTCGAACCGCCGATGGCGGCGTTGAGGCGGATGGCGTTCTCGAAGGCCTCCTTGGTGAGGATCTTCGACAGACGCAGGTCTTCGTGAACCATGTCGACGATGCGCATGCCGGACAGGTGCGCCAGCACGTAGCGGCGCGAATCGACGGCCGGGATGGCGGCGTTGTGTGGCAACGAGGTGCCCAGCGCTTCGGCCATGCAGGCCATGGTCGAGGCGGTGCCCATGGTGTTGCAGGTACCGGCCGAGCGCGACATGCCGGCTTCGGCCGAGAGGAATTCGTTGAGGTCGATCTCGCCGGCCTTGTAGGCCTCGTGCATCTGCCAGACCACGGTGCCGGAACCGATGTCCTTGCCCTTGTGCTTGCCGTTGAGCATTGGCCCGCCGGTCACCACAATGGCCGGCACGTCGCAGCTGGCAGCGCCCATCAGCAGGGCAGGGGTGGTCTTGTCGCAGCCGGTGAGCAGCACCACGGCGTCGACCGGGTTGCCACGGATGGCTTCCTCGACATCCATGCTGGCCAGGTTGCGCGTCAGCATGGCGGTGGGGCGCAGGTTCGACTCGCCGCTGGAGAACACCGGGAACTCGACGGGGAAGCCGCCGGCCTCGAGCACGCCTTTCTTCACATGGTCGGCGATCTTGCGAAAGTGCGCATTGCACGGTGTCAGCTCGGACCAGGTATTGCAGATGCCGATGATCGGCTTGCCACGGAACTCGTGATCCGGGATGCCCTGGTTCTTCATCCAGCTGCGGTACATGAAGCCGTTCTTGTCGGCGGTGCCGAACCATTGAGCGGAGCGGAGGGTGGTCTTCTTATCAGTCATGGCGCGGTCAACTCTTATTAGTATGACTAATTTGTTTTGGTGAGCTGAATCTAACCTATAAGAACTGATTTTGAAATCGTTGCGCCTTAAAAAGTATTACTATATTGTCTCGTCCACTCGGCAGGCGACGAGTGCCTGCGCAATCGCCTGCCCTGATAACGATCCAGAACAAAAACAATGTGGAGACCCGCCATGACTGCGGAAGCTCGGATTATTCGTACGCTTACCCTCAGGTTGATTCCCTTCCTGATCCTGCTTTATCTGGTTGCCTTCATCGACCGTTCCGCTGTCGGCTTCGCCAAGCTGCACATGAACGCCGATATCGGCCTCAGCGACCTGGCCTACGGCTTCGGTGCCGGCCTGTTCTTCATCGGCTACTTCATCTTCGAAGTTCCCAGCAACCTGCTGCTCGAGCGCTTCGGCGCGCGCCGCTGGTTCGCCCGCATCCTCATCACCTGGGGGCTGATCACCGTCGGCATGGCCTTCGTCACCGGCCCGTACAGCTTCTACGTGATGCGCTTTCTGCTCGGTGCGGCCGAGGCTGGCTTCTTCCCGGGCGTGCTGTACTACATCACCCGCTGGTACCCGGTGCGCCATCGCGGCAAGGTGCTCGGCTTCTTCATTCTTTCCCAACCCATTGCGCTGATGGTCACCGGCCCGCTGTCGGGCGCCCTGCTGGGCATGGATGGCATCGCCGGTCTGCACGGCTGGCAGTGGCTGTTCATCGTCATCGGCCTGCCGGCCGTGGCCCTGGCCTGGCCGACCCTGCGCATCTTGCCGGACACGCCGAAAGACGCTGCCTGGCTGGCCGAAGCGGATCGCAACTGGCTGCTCGGTGAGTTGAACAAGGATCGCAAGGAATACGGCCAGACCGAACACACCAATCCGCTCAAGGCGCTGACCGACCGCCGCGTGCTGCTGCTGGCGCTGCTCTACCTGCCCAGTACCCTGAGCACCTACGGCCTGGGCCTGTGGCTGCCGACGCTGGTGCACCAGTTCGGTGGCAGCGATCTGACCACCGGTTTCATCTCGGCGATTCCGTATGTCTTCGGCATCATCGGCCTGCTGTTGGTGCCGCGCAGCTCAGACCGCCTCAACGACCGCTACGGGCACCTTACCTGCCTCTACATCCTCGGCAGCGCCGGCCTGTTCCTCAGCGCCTGGCTGGGCTCGCCAGTGCTGCAACTGGCGGCGCTGTGCATGACCGCCTTCAGCCTGTTCTCGGTCACCGCGATCTTCTGGGTGCTGCCGGGCCGCTTCCTCACCGGTGCCAGCGCCGCCGCAGGCATCGCCCTGATCAACTCGTTCGGCAACCTGGGCGGCTACATCGGCCCGTTCGGTATCGGTGCGCTCAAGGAGTACACCGGCACGCTGTCCTCGGGCCTGTACTTCCTCTCGGCGGTGATGATCAGCGGTGTGCTGCTGACCTACATCGTCTACCGCAAGCTGGAAAAGAAGACTCCCGCGCCGCAGGGCGTGGTGATCGAGCAGGCGTCCTGATCTCTGGCGGACAGGGACGTCCGCCCTTTGGAGCAATGAAATGAGCAGAAAGCTGAAAGTCGCCATCGTCGGCTCGGGCAATATCGGCACCGACCTGATGATCAAGGTGATGCGCAACGCCAAGCACCTGGAAATGGGCGCGATGGTCGGCATCGACCCCAACTCCGATGGCCTGGCCCGTGCAGCGCGCCTGGGCGTGGCCACCACCCATGAAGGCGTCGAAGGCCTGACCCGCCTGCCGGTGTTCGCCGATATCGACTTCGTCTTCGATGCCACCAGCGCCGGCGCCCACGTGAAGAACGACGCCTTCCTGCGCGGCATCAAGCCGGGTATCCGCCTGATCGACCTGACGCCGGCGGCTATCGGCCCGTACTGCGTGCCGGTGGTGAATCTCGAGCAGAACCTGAGCCAGCTCAACGTCAACATGGTCACCTGCGGCG
>Ga0206116_1000276_pt1 | contig 68972 bp, 66 predicted proteins | sample 3A1Ametagenome_FD_178000 | JGI IMG/M metagenome (GOLD analysis project Ga0206116, IMG submission 178000) | Enriched microbial communities from leaf-cutter ant dump, University of Wisconsin, Madison, United States - 3A1A | ecosystem: Environmental > Terrestrial > Nest > Insects nest > Nest dump...
GGCTTCCTTCAGGCGCACGGCTTCCTCGACGGCGATCTCGTCGAAGGGGTTCATGCTCATCTTCACGTTGGCGGTCTCGACGCCGCTGCCATCCGCCTTCACGCGGATCTTCACGTTGTAGTCGACAACCCGCTTAACGGGCACCAGCACCTTCATGATGGAGTGTCTCCTCTCGGATGGTGTTCTTGTTAAGGCTCAGGCGACAGCGGACAGGGCCTGGCCACGCAAGGCCGCGACCGCATCGGGGATCGGCGGGGAGGAAACCGTGGTGCCGAGTGCAGCCAGCACCTCGGCCGGTGTGACCACGCCTTTGGCGCCCAAGAAGGCACCCTGGACGACGGCCAGCGCCGCCAGCCCGCCCCGTGTTTCCATGCGGTGTTCGATGAAAATATACTTGTCGTCCCAGCAAAGGACCCGGCTGACCAGGGTGAAGCGCTGGAACGGCCGCAGCGAGCGGCGGTAGCGGATGGTCGCTCCGCCCAGCACCGGCTGCCAGCGGTTGCGCAGGATCGCCGGACCCAGCCCGACCCGGATCATCAGGTCGGTGCGGCCCAGGTCCATCACGCTGAAATAGCGCGCGTTTGTCATGTGCAGGTTGATGTCGAGGTCGGTCGGCCAGACCCGGAAGCCCAGCGCCGACGGGTCCAGCAGCCCGGCGCGGCGGCCGCGCCATGCGGAGACGATGGCGGCGATGGCAACTCTCAGCAGGCGGAAGATCAGGTTCATGCCCGATCTCCCGTTCCGCCATTTGTCCTGAGCGCATCACAGCCCGCCCGTGGCCATCGCTGTCCCATCATGCTCCGATCCCCTCATAGGGCCGATCGGAGCGCCAGGGGGAGCCCGACCGGTCAGCTGTCCTTCGCGGCGGCCTTCTGTTCCGCCAGGGTGTTGTTGACCTGCTCTTCGATGTCGCGCAGTTCCTGCACGGTGGCTTCCAGGTCTTCGCGCTGCTGGGCGAGGTCCTTCAGCCGCTTCTGCACGCGCTTCAACAGGTTCTTTTGCTGCTCGACCCCGCCATTGACGTTGTAGAGATCGAGATACTCACGGATTTCCGCCAGCGAGAAGCCCAGACGCTTGCCCCGCAGGATCAACTTCAGCCGGGCGCGGTCTCGCTTCGTGTAGACCCGGTTGTTGCCGACGCGGTTGGGCGCCAGCAGTCCCTTGACCTCGTAGAAACGCAGGGCCCGCGGAGTGATGCCCAGCTCCTCCGCAAGCTGGTTGACCGTGTAGAGCTGTTCCATCCCTGGGAAGGCCTTTTTGTTCGTGTTCGGCACAGTGCGCCTTCCGTTTGGTAGCACAGCTGCCGTCGCGTGATAAGGCTTCCCTTTACGTCTAGGTCACGGTGGTAACGCAGCTGGAAGTTGGGGTCATGCTCCATTCGACAGGGCTTGCTGCGCCTCGGCGATCAGTTCCTTCTTCGACAGCTTACCGACGGCCGTCTTCGGCAGCTCCTCGCGGAACTCAATGGCCGTCGGCATTTCGATGCGGGAAATCTTGTCGCGCAGGAATTCGCGCAACGCTTCCGCCGTCATGCTGGCGCCCGGCTTCAACTGCACGAAGGCCTTCGGCGTCTGGCCGCGGTAATCGTCGGGCAGGCCGATGACGCAGGCGGCAACCACGTCGGGGTGCTGGTAGATCGCTTCCTCGATCATGCGCGGATAGACGTTGTAGCCGCTGCAGATGATCAGGTCCTTCAGCCGGTCGAGCAGGAAGACGTAGCCGTCCTCGTCCATCGTTCCGACATCGCCGGTCAGCAGGAAGCCGTCGATCACGGTGCGGTCGCTTTCCTCCGCCCGGCCCCAATAGCCGGCCATCACGTTGGGACCGGCAATCGCCACCTGACCCTTCTCACCGATGCCGAGCTTGCGGGTGGGGTCCTCAAGGTCGCGGATCTCAATGGAGATGCCGGGCAGCGGCAGGCCGATCGACCCCTCCTTGTTGATGCCGCTCAGCGGGTTGGCGGCACAGACGGGCGAGGCTTCCGACAGGCCGTAGCCTTCGATCAGAACGCAGCCGGTCGCCGTCTCGAACTGGCGCTTCAGCTCCATCGGCAGCGGCGCGCCGCCGGAGATGCAGTAGCGGATCGAGGTCATCGGATAGCGCGCGACCTGCGGGTGGCCCAGCAGCGCCTTGTACATGGTGGGCACGCCGGGGACGAGAGTCGGCTTGCGCTTGGCGATGGTTTTCAGAACCTGTTCGGTTTCGAATCGCGGCAGCATGATCAGCTCCGCGCCGCAGGCCAGCCCCATGTTCAGCACCACCGTCATGGCGAAGACATGGAAGAAGGGCAGAACGGCCAGCATGCGCTCCTGGCCCAGCGCCACGGTGGGGAACCAGGCCTGCACCTGCCGGGCGTTGGACAGCAGGTTGTGGTGGGTCAGCATTGCGCCCTTCGGCACGCCGGTGGTGCCGCCGGTGTATTGCAGCACGGCGACGTCACGCAGCCCGTCGATGCGCACCGGGCGCAGCTTCCCCTCGTTGGCCAGCAGGCTGCTGAAATCGACATGGCGGTCGTCGCGCGGCACGGCGGCAAGCTCGCCGCGTTTCAGCACGCTGAACAGCGCCTTCTTCACCGCCGGCAGGATGGTCGCCATGCGGCAGACGACGATGCGCTTCATCGGTGTGCGCGCCAGCATCGCGGCAACGCGGGGGTAGATCTGCTTCAGATCCAGCGTCACCATGATCTCGGTCTGCGAGTCGGTGATCTGGTGCTCCAATTCCCGCTCGACATAGAGCGGGTTGTAGTTGACGACGGTCCCGCCGGCCTTCAGCACCGCGAAATAGGAAATGACGTAGGTCGGGCAGTTCGGCAGGCACAGGCCCACCCGCACGCCCGGTCCGACGCCCAGATCCTGGAAGCCGCGGGCGGCGCGGTTCACCAGTTCCAGAACCTCGGCATAGCTGTATCGGCGACCCAGGAAGTCCAGGCAGGGACGGTCGGCATAGCGCCCGGCCGCCTCCTCGAACAGCATGTGCAACGGCATCGGCGTGAACTGCTGGTCCCAGGCGATCCCGTCCGGATAATGCGTCAGCCAGGGATGAGCGGCATCATAGCCGGCAACGTTTATGGCAGCGGTGGACGGATTGGCGCTCTGCGCAAGCGGCTCGTGCATGTTTCGCTCCCCTTGGCGGTGGCGCGTTCCGGATCACTTGGCAGCCTGCACCGAAAGGTGGCGAACGGGGCGGCGGGTGTCTGAAACGCTTTCGTTATGACGTTGACGTAAACGTAATGCGCGCCTACTGTCAAGACCAGTCCTACGAACAATCCTGAGGGCACGCTTTCATGGTCGATGACATTCTGCAGGAATTGCGCAGCCGCAGCGGCGATCTGCGCTCCTTGAACGCCTCGGTCCGCTTCCTGCTGGGCAAGGAGGGCGAGGTGATCCGGGTCGATGGCCGCGCCAGCCCGATCAGCATCAGCCGCGAGGATGCCGAGTCCGACTGCACCATCCGCATCTCGCCGGAGAACCTGCAGAAGCTGATCAACGGCAAGCTGAACCCGATGCTGGCCTTCACCATGGGCAAGCTGAAGGTCGAGGGATCGATGGGCGTCGCGATGAAGCTGGCGCAACTGCTGGACGACTGAGCCGCCGCAAGAGCCGCCAGACAGACCAACCGGGAGGAAACCAACATGACGACGATGCGCACCACATGCGCCACCCTGTCGGCTGCCGTGACGGCGGCCACCCTGCTGACCGGCCTGCCGGGCTCGGCCTGCGCGCAGGGGGCGGCGCGCACGCTGACCTACCAGATCCTGATGGGCGAGGATCCCATCGGCAGCGAGCAGGTGAAGGTCGAGCCCCAGGGCGACCGCACCAAGGTCACCGTCACCGCCACCACGCGGGTGAAGGTGCTGTTCATCAACTTCCGCTACGATCACAAGCGGGAGGAGATGTGGAAGGGCGGGGTTCTCGAATCGATGACCGCCACCACCGATGACGACGGCACGCCGCACAAGATCGAGATGGCCCGCGATGCCGGCGGCTACCGCCTGACGGTGGACGGCAAGGCCCAGCAGGCTCCGTCCGGCGTCCTGCCGCTGACCCTGTGGACGCCGGACGTGCTGAAGTACAGGGAGTTGCTGTCGGTGATCGACGCCGCGCCCTACAAGGTGGCGGCGCGCAAGATCGGGGCAGAGACGGTGGAGGCCGGCGGCAAGGCGGTCGAGGCCGCCCATCACCGCATCGAGGGCGATGTCGAACGCGATCTTTGGTATGCGGCGGACGGCACGCTGCTGAAGACGCGCTTCAAACGCAGCGGCTATGATATCACCTATTTCCTGAAGTGATTCACGCCGATTGAGGACCCGATGCCCATCTTCCTGTTTCCCGACGATCCCATCTGGAACGAGGAGGCCGACGCCGTGGAGTTCGCGGTGCAGGTCGGGGAGTATCAGGGCCGGGTCTTCGTCACCCGTCGGACCTTGCAGGGCGTTGTCGGCCATACGCCAAAGCCGGACGAGGCGGTTCAGCAGGTCTGCATGAACCGCCCCCTGTTCGAACGGGCGACGGAGCAGCGCATCATGGCCCGCGCACTCGACCCCGACGCCAACATCCACCTGACCGGCCGCGACCTGCACCGCGCGGCGGGGTAGGTCGCGGCCGGCTGAGAAACGCGATCAGCCCAGGCGGGCGTAGCGTCCACGGAAATACAGCAGCGGGTCGCCGCTGTCGCGCGAGGTCAGCTTGCGGACGCGGCCCAGCACGATGACATGGTCGCCGCCGTCCAGCAAATGCTCGCGGTCGCATTCCAGCGTGGCGAGGCAGCCGGTCAGCAGGCGCACACCGCCGCGGCCGGTGGTCGTCTCCAGACCGGTCCAGCGCTCCTGCAGGTCGCGGCGCGAGAAGCGGTTGGACAACTCCTCCTGATCGGCGGCCAGGATGTTCACCGCGAAATGCGGAGCGAGCTTGAAGGCCTCGAAGGACATCGCGGCGCGGCCCAGGCAGAACTGCACCAGCGGCGGGTCCAGCGACACGGACGAGAAGGAATTCACCGTGACCCCCAGCGGCAGCCCATCGGGCGCGATGGTGGTGATGACGGCGATCCCGGTCGCGAAGCAGCCGAGGGCGGAACGGAACGCAAGGGGATCGATCGGCTGGTCGGTGATCATGACGTCCTGTCGTGTGGGCCTGGATGGAGGGGCAAGGTGGAGGAGCAGGGCAGGGTGAGGAAAATGGGCCGGCGTGGGTCGCACGCCCTCCGGTGGCGGTGAAGGTGACACACAAGGTAGGAAATACCGGGAATTAATCCAGCACGCCACGCGGTGCAAGCCGCATCTCAGCCTCGCCTCCGTTGCCTTTCCACGGCATCTCTGGCCCCAATAACGTCGTTAAACGGATCTTAATGAAACACGGTCAGGGTTCTGCCGCAGCAGTCGGCCGCCGCTTTCACCGCGGCGCCGCGCGGAAATCAGACACGGGGAAACGGCCTTCGGGCTGTGAACCATTCGCCACGGCCAGGGCATGAGCGGGAATTCCGGCGGCGACGAGCGGCCAATCATCATCAAGAAGAAGAAGGGCGGGCACGGCGGCCACCATGGTGGCGCCTGGAAGGTGGCCTATGCCGACTTCGTGACCGCGATGATGGCCTTCTTCCTGCTGCTGTGGCTGTTGAACGTCACCACCTCGGATCAGCGGAAGGGCATCGCCGACTATTTCTCGCCGGTGTCGGTCAGCCGTGAGCAGTCGGGCTCCGGCGGCATGCTGGGCGGCAAGACCATCACCGTGCCGGGTGCGCAGGTCTCTCCCAGTTCGCCGATGTCGGCGGACGTACCGGTGTCCGGGCCGCCGGGCTATTCGGCGCAGCAGACCGACGATGCCGACGACCCGACGGAATCCACCTCCGGCCCCGGCCAGGGCACCGGTCCCGGAAAGCAGGCAAGCGGTGCCGCGCCCGACGCCGACGTCGCCGACCAGAAGCCGAACGAGACGCGCGCCGAGTTCCAGAAGCGGATGGAGGAGATGGCCAAGCAGCTGGGCATCCCCGGCCAGAAGCCCGGCGAGAAGCTGTCCGACTTCGGCGAGCGGGTGAAGGAGGCGATGGACAGCCTCCAGGGCGCTGCCAAGGAGGCCCGCCAGTTCCAGCAGGCCGCAACCGAGATCCGGCAGGCCATCCAGTCGGTACCGGAGTTGGAGCCGCTTGCCCAGAACCTGATGATCGATCAGACCCCGGAGGGTCTGCGCATCCAGATCGTCGATCAGGACCGCGTGTCGATGTTCCCTGGCGGTTCCGGCCAGATGTATCCGCAGACCCGCCAGCTGGTGCAGCAGGTGGCGAAGGCATTGTCCAAGCTGCCCAACAAGCTGTCGATCAGCGGCCACACCGACAGTTCGCCGTTCCCCGCCGGCTCCGGCCGTGACAACTGGGATCTGTCGACCGAGCGGGCCAATGCCACCCGTCGCGCCCTGCTGGCCGGCGGCATCGATCCGACGCGAATCCAGGACGTCGTCGGCAAGGCCGACCGCGATCCGCTGGTCGCCGATCAGCCGAACAGCCCGCGCAACCGCCGCATCACCATGGTTTTGTTGCGTGAGACACAGGCGGCTCCTTCAGCCGGCGGCCAGTCCGGCGGCGGTGGCGCCCCCACCAAAGCACGATAAGCCTTCCGCTATACTGGTACTTTGGCGCTAATTTCCGGAAGCGTCCGCATCCGAATTCTTGCTTTGTCACTGCGTCGCACAACGGCGCGCGCGTTTGCCCTGTTCAAAGCGCGCAGCGATGCGTCATACTTCCTGCACAATGCGACATGGCCGGGGCGATGCCGCCCGGCCCGCGATGATCGGTCAGATACAAGCGCGGGGGAGTCTGTGAGCGTACCCGAGGGCAAACCGTCCGACCTATTGTCATCCTACAATCCTGGCCTGTACTTCGACGAGCTGTTCGGAGCCATGGATTTGCCGGCCGAACATACGGCGCTCATCCGCCAGAGGCTGGCCGCACTCGATTTCGATGAACTGCGCCGCCGTGCACAGGATGCGGAGCGGGAGCTTTACAATCTCGGCATCACCTTCATCGTCTATTCCGACAAGGACGCCGTCGACCGCATCCTGCCGTTCGACGTCATCCCGCGGGTGATCTCCGCACCGGAATGGAGCCATCTGGAGGCGGGCGTCAAGCAGCGGGTCACCGCGCTGAACCTGTTCCTGCACGATATCTACCACGACCAGAAGATCCTGAAGGATGGGGTGATTCCCCGGGATCTGGTCGAAGGGAACCATAATTTCCGCCCGCAGATGATCGGGCTGGACGTCCCCTTCAACACCTATATCCACATCATGGGCACCGATCTGGTGCGCGACCGCCACGGCACCTTCCGGGTGCTGGAGGACAATGGCCGCGTTCCGTCCGGCGTCTCCTATGTCGTGGAAAACCGCCACATGATGCAGCGGGTCTTCCCCGACCTGATGCAGGATATCGGCATCCGGCCTGTGGACAATTACGGCCACAAGCTGCTGGACGCGATGGTGGAAATAGCACCGGTCGACGATCCGCAGGTGGTGCTGCTGTCGCCGGGCACCTACAACTCCGCTTATTTCGAGCACATCTTCCTGGCGCGCGAGATGGGCGTGCCGTTGGTCGAAGGCCGCGATCTGGTGGTCGAAAACGACCGCGTCTTCATGAAGACGACCAACGGTCTGGCCCCGGTCCATTCGATCTACCGCCGGCTGGACGACGCCTTCCTCGATCCCAAGGCCTTCAATCCCGACAGCCTGCTGGGCGTGCCAGGAATCCTGGAGGCTTACCGCAAGGGCAACGTCGCGCTGGCGAACGCCATTGGCACCGGCGTCGCCGACGACAAGGCGGTCTACTGCTATGTCCCGCGGATGATCAAATACTACCTGGACCAGGATCCGATCATCCCCAACGTCGACACCCGCATCTGCCGCGAGCCGGACGCCCTGCAATACACGCTGGACAATCTGGCCGATCTGGTTGTGAAGCCGGTGGGCGAAGCCGGCGGCTATGGCATCACCATCGGCCCGCGCGCCAGCAAGGCCGAACTGGAGGATTGCCGGGCCAAGCTGCTGGCCGATCCGTCCAACTACATCAGCCAGCCGGTCGTCGACCTGTCGGTCTGTCCGACCGTCTGCGACGATGCCATCGAACCGCGCCACGTCGATCTGCGCCCCTTCGCCATCACCGGCAAGAGCAGTTGGGTTCTTCCCGGCGGCCTGTCGCGCGTGGCGTTGAAGAAGGGCACGCTGATCGTCAATTCGTCCCAGGGCGGCGGCTCGAAGGACACCTGGGTTCTGGAAGGTGGTGCGGCATGAACCTGCTGTCCCGTTACGCCGAGTGCATTTTCTGGATGGCCCGCTACATGGAGCGGGCCGAGAATCTCGCCCGCATCATGGACGTGCACGAAACCTTCGCGCGCGACACCCGCGGGGCCACCAACTGGTTCTCCGTCGTGCAGTTGAACGCCGACGAGAAGGACTTCTTCAGCCGCCATGACCGCCCGACGGCGGAAGCGGTGATCCACTACTACATGTTCGACGCGCAGAACCAGAATTCGCTGCTGTCGATGCTGAGGATGGCGCGGGAGAACGCGCGGACCCTGCGCCCCTGGATCTCCACGGAGATGTGGACACAGATCAACGTGTTCCATAACAGGCTTCTGGAGATGTCCGTCAAGGACGTGGCGGCCCAGAACCTGTCCAAGGTCTGTACCTGGATCAAGGAAGAGTGCCAGACCCACACCGGCATCACCGAGGGCACCTTCTACCGCGACCAGGGCTGGTACTTCTACCAGATGGGCAAGTACATCGAGCGGGCGGACCAGACCACCCGCCTGCTCGACATCAAGTATCACACGCTGCTGCCGTCGCCGCTCGATGTCGGCTCCACGCTGGATGTCAGCCAGTGGACGACGGTGCTTCGCTGCACCGCCGGCTATCACGCCTTCCGCCGCGTTTATCCCCGCGGCATGTCGCCGACCACCGTCGCCGGGTTCATGCTGTTCAACGAGGGGTTCCCGCGGTCCGTGGTGATGTGCGTGCGGCAGATCGACGGCGTGCTGACGCGGATGCGCTCGCGCTATGACCTGCGTGGCGGATCGGCGGCTATGGAGCGGGTGGACGAATTGCTGGCAGCTCTGCTGTCCCGTCCGATCGATGCGGTGCTGCGTGACGGGCTGCACGAGTATCTCGATTGGATACAGCTGCAGTTGAACGTCGTTACCACTGAGATCGCTCAAGCCTTCTTCGGGGTCCAGCCTCCTCTGGCAGTTCAGAGCCAGTCGCAGTAAGCTCGGGTCCGGCGGAGGAGATCAGTGCTCCTCCGCCCCCTCGTCACTGTCGTGGTGGTTGTCGCTCAGAATGTCGGTCATCCAGCCGCCGCAGCGTCCATTGCAGCAATTCTTCCGGTCTGGGCCGATGCCCTGCCCCTATCTGCCGGGACGTGTGGAGCGCAAGCTGTTCACCCGCCTGATCGGACCCTATGCGACCGAGGTGAATTCCACCCTGTCGCGGGCCGGTTTCCGCCGCAGCCACGACATCGTCTATCGCCCGGTCTGCCCCAACTGCCAGGCCTGCGTGCCGGTGCGCGTGCCGGTCGCGGACTTCGCACCGACACGGTCGCAGCGCCGGGTGCTGAAGCTGAATGAAGGGCTGACGCTGAGCGAACGGCCGGCCTACGCCACCTCGGAGCAGTACCGGCTGTTTTCACTGTACCAGAATTCCCGCCATGGCGACTCGGACATGGCCCGCATGGCGATGGGCGATTTCGCCGCCATGGTGGATGAGGGCAGGGCGGACACAAACCTGCTGGAGGCGCGTGACGACCGCGGTCAACTGGTCGGCTGCATGCTGACCGACCGGCTGTCGGACGGCTATTCGGCAGTCTACAGCTTTTATGATGCTGCCCAGGACCGTCGCAGCCTGGGGACATTCATGATCCTGGGCTTGATCGAACGGGCGCGGCTGGCCGGCATGCCCTTTGTCTATCTGGGCTATTGGATCGCCCACAGCCGCAAGATGGCCTACAAGGCGAAGTTCCACCCGCTGGAATGTCTGGGTGAGGACGGCTGGCGCCGTGCCGACATCGTGCCTGACGGCGACACGGAGTAAAGGCATCGCCACCGCCCGGTTCGGCGGCGATGCATTTCGAGACCTGTCGTTACGCTGCCTTGATGTCGTTCAGGAACTTTTCGACATCGCGGCGCATCATCTCGGCCTGTCGAGACAATTCGCCTGCTGCGGTCAGCACCTGACCAGCGGCACTGCCGGCTTCGCCTGCCGCCTGCGTCACCTGGACGATGCTGCCCGTCACCTCCTGCGTGCCTGCGGCGGCCTGCTGGACATTGCGGGAGATCTCGTTGGTCGCCGCTCCCTGCTCCTCGATGGCGGCAGCGATGGCGGTGGTGATGTCGTTTATATTGCCGATGGTGCCGCCGATTCCAGTGATTGCGGACACCACACCCTGAGTCGTCTGCTGGATGGCGCCGATCTGGCTGGCGATCTCGTCGGTCGCCTTGGCGGTCTGGCCGGCGAGGCTTTTCACTTCGCTGGCGACCACGGCGAAGCCCTTTCCGGCCTCGCCGGCCCGTGCCGCCTCGATGGTGGCGTTGAGCGCCAGCAGATTGGTCTGGCTGGCGATGGAGTTGATCAGTTCCACGACGGCGCCGATCCGCTGGGCAGCATCGGCAAGGCTGCGCACCGCGTCGCTGGTCTGGGTGGCCTCGCTGACCGCCTTGCCGGCGATGTCGGCGGAACGGGCGATCTGGGTGCCGATCTCGCGGATGGAACTGGCCATTTCCTCGGTGGCAGTGGCGACGGTCTGGACGTTGGCGCTGGTCTGCTCAGCCGCCGATGCCACGACAGTTGCCTGGGTGCTGGTCTGCTGGGCCATCGCCGACATTGCATGCGCGGTGGCGTCGAGTTCCGACGCGGCGGCCGCAACGGTACGAAGCGCCGTACTGGAAGAACTCTCGAATCCGATCAGCAACTGTTCCACGGCTTCGGCGCGGCGTTGCTTGGCACGTTGTTCGGCGGCCTCGGCAGCGGCCAACCGGTCGGCTTCGATCAGGCCATCCTTGAAAACCTGCACAGCGCGGGCCATTGCGCCCAACTCGTCGCCTCGTTCCCGGCCGCCGACTTCGGCCGTCATGTCGCGGTTGGACAGTCGTGCCATCACTGCGGTCAGGGATTGAATCGGACGAATTACTGTGCTGACAATCATCCAGATGGCGCCGGTACAGATGGCAATAACAAGAGCCAAAATGCCGGCGACCCAGATTTTGCTGTTTTCATAGGTAGCCGCGCCGCGATCGGCAGAATTTTTTCCCTCAGTCGCGTTGAAATCGACGAGTGCCTGAAGCAATTCCTTGGTGCGACGGAATTCCTCTCGGGATTCTCCTCGGAAAAGAGCGCCGGCCTGGGCGTTCTCGTTTTTTCGCGACAGAGGAAGAAGCTGCTCCTGGCTGATCTTCAAGTAATTCCGATAGCTGACGAGCAATTTATTGTAAGTTTCCGTCTCCCAACCGGGAGTCAACAGTCGCTCATACTCAAGCCGGCGTTTTTCGATGCGCTCGACGATTTCCTCAAGAGATTTGTCTTCCTTTGCCATGTCCTCGGCGGTTGAGGCGATCAAATGTCCGCCTTCCACAGTGCGATAAAAATCGATGTTGGTGTAGAGGCGAGCGATAGCGACGATGGACGGAAGCCAATTGTCACGAACCTCCGATGCCTCGTAATTTACTGAAGACATGCGATTTAATGAAAATGCACCAAGTCCAGCTGCACAGGCCAAAATGGTCATCATTGCTGCAAATGTGCGTGACTTGATTGAAATATTCGAAATCCATTTCATGGCAGATGCTCCGGAACTTGAGCGTCGTCAACCTTGAAGTGCATTGGATTTGGAAGATTTGCCGCCAGCGCAGCCATTCAATCCTTCATGCACAGTAGGCGGCGATCGCCGTTTCTACATTGGCGCCTCAAGAGCAAAATTTGTGCCATAATGAGCAATAAAGAGTTACGCGCAGCCGATCGTTCAAGATCAGGCCATTAGGCGTGGAGGCGCGCATTGACTGTGTGATTCGGGATTCCCGCAGCTTTGCAAAATGCGCCGCTTAATTAGCAAAATGCGCGGAACTACGGGATTCTACGTAGCTCCAACGTAGCCCTTGCCGCTGATGGGCGTGAAGGGAATAGTCCCTTCAAATCCTATCTTTTGGTATACCCTCCGAACGAGAGAGGGTTGCTATCTGCCGTGCCTACGCGGCTGCAACAAAAGCAAAAGGGGACGGCGAAGGCCGCGCCCCCGCAACAGGGAGGTTTCTCCTTTGAGAGGTCTGCTCAGACTAAGCGGGCTGATCGATGCCGTGAACGAAGGCATCGGCAAGCTCGCCTACTGGCTCGTGCTGGTCGCCGTCGTGGTCAGCTCGGTCAACGCGGTCATCCGCTATGCGTTCAACATCAGCTCCAATGCCTGGCTGGAGCTGCAATGGTATTTGTTCGCGGCGGTGTTCCTGCTGTGCGCCGGCTATACCTTCCTGCGCAACGAACACATCCGCATCGACATCGTGCTGGGGCGTTTCTCCCGCCGCGTCCAGGCCTGGGTCGACATCTTCGGCATCCTGGTCTTCATGTTCCCGATGACGATCCTGATCCTGAAGCTGTCGCTTCCGATGTTCTGGGACAGCTTCCACACCAATGAAATGTCGAGCGACGCCGGCGGCCTGATCCGCTGGCCCGCAAAGCTTCTGATCCCGGTCGGCTTCTTCCTGCTCACCGCACAGGGTGTGTCGGAACTGATCAAGCGCATCGCCTTTCTCACCGGCCATCGTGACGAGCCCGGCGAGAAGATGCACAGTCATTCCTAAGGACCGGGAGCGCCCCCCAGATGGTAGAGTTCGTATCCGCCAATATGGCGCCGCTCATGTTCGGCGCCCTGGTGCTGTTCCTGTTGATGGGATTTCCGGTCGCCTTCGCCCTGGCGGCCAACGGTCTGGTGTTCGGACTGATCGGCATTGAGCTGGGTCTGCTGACCCCGGCACTGTTGCAGGCACTGCCGGAACGCGTGTTCGGCATCATGCGCAACGACACGCTGCTGGCGATTCCCTTCTTCACCTTCATGGGCCTGATTCTGGAGCGATCCGGCATGGCCGAGGATCTGCTCGACACCATTGGGCAGCTGTTCGGTCCGATCCGGGGTGGTCTGGCTTATGCGGTGATTTTCGTCGGCGCGCTGCTGGCGGCGACCACCGGCGTGGTCGCGGCCTCGGTCATCTCCATGGGCCTGATCTCGCTGCCGATCATGCTGCGCTACGGCTATGACCGCCGGATCGCGTCGGGCGTCATCGCGGCGTCTGGCACGCTGGCCCAGATCATTCCGCCGTCGCTGGTGCTGATCGTGCTGGCCGACCAGCTCGGCCGGTCGGTCGGCGACATGTATGCCGGCGCCCTGATCCCCGGCCTGGTGCTGACCGCGCTCTATGCCGGCTACATCCTGCTGACCAGCATCATCAAGCCGGAGATGGTGCCGGCCCTGCCGCCGGAAGCCCGCACGCTGCGCGGCGGCAAGCTGCTGCTGCGGGTCATCACCTCGCTGGTTCCGCCGCTGGTGCTGATCTTCCTGGTGCTGGGCACCATCTTCATCGGCATCGCCACCCCGACGGAGGGCGGCGCCATGGGTGCCGCCGGTGCCATCCTGCTGGCGCTCGCCAAGCGGCAGCTCGGCTGGGACCTGATGCGTCAGGCAATGGACGCGACTGCCAAGCTGTCGTCCTTCGTGGTGTTCATCCTGATCGGCTCGACGGTGTTCGGCCTGGTGTTCCGCGCCGTCAACGGCGACCTCTGGGTGGAGCACCTGCTGATCGGCCTGCCGGGCGGCGAGCTGGGCTTCCTGATCGTCTGCAACATCCTGGTCTTCGTCCTGGCCTTCTTCCTCGATTTCTTCGAGCTGGCCTTCATCATCGTCCCCCTGCTGGGACCGGTGGCGGACAAGTTGGGCATCGACCTGATCTGGTTCGGTGTCCTGCTGGGCGTCAACATGCAGACCAGCTTCATGCACCCGCCCTTCGGCTTCGCGCTGTTCTTCCTGCGGTCGGTGGCGCCGAAGATGGACTACATCGACAAGGTCACCGGCAGGAAGATCGGGAAGATCACCACCGGCCAGATCTACTGGGGTGCGGTGCCCTTCGTGATCATTCAGATCATCATGGTCGGTCTCGTCATCAGCTTCCCGCAGTTGGTCGATGCCGGCCGCGACAAGGGACCGGCGATCAACCTGAACGACGTGAAGATCGAGATTCCGGCCTTCGACAATCAGGATGTGGCTCCGCCCTTCGGCGCTCCGGGCCAATCGGAGCAGAGCCCGGCGGACGACATCATGAAGCAGCTTCAGGGCAAGTGACGGAAGCGCCGCAAAGGCCAGACAGTGAGATCTTGGCAGAAAAAGGGGGCCGGTTCGTCCGGCCCCCTTTTCTTATTGGTGCATTTCCAGTTGGGAAAGAATCAGCGCGTCGGGGTCGTCGCACCGGCCCAGTTGGTCGGGGCGGTGCCGGCAGGCAGAACCACCCCGCTGTTGCCGAGCGACACCATGCGGTCGCTTCCGGCGACCGGCGGCAGTGCGGCGAACTGCTCCGCCGTCATGCCGGTGAGGATCACCGCCTGACGGTTGCGGGCATAGCGCAGATTGTCGCTGGCGACCGTCACCTTGTGCTCGTTCGGGAAGCGGGGAGCGCCGACGGTGATGATCGCCTGCTCCACCCGGTTGCTCGGTCCGATGACGAGGTCGGTGACATTGCCGAGGATGCGGCGGCCGTCCGGCGTCTGCACGGTCAGGCCGACCAGTTCTACCGGAGGCTGGGTCGCGACCTCTGCCGACGGGACGCCGCCCATGTCGGAACTGGCGCAGGCACCCAACGCCAGAACCGGCAGGAGAGCCAGGGCCGGCAGGGCAGGGAAGAGCGTGCGCAGGGAAGGGCGGCGGTGGTCCATCGTTCTTGGCCTCTTTGCTGACGGCGCGGAATTGTCCGCTTCCACAACAGCACGAGCGTGGCCGGAGGTCCCCTGCGCCGACGGGGTGACCCCATCGCCCGCGGGAGACCTCCATCCGGACAGGAGGGGCCGAACAGGTCAGGTGAAGATGAAATCGTGGCCTGCGGTCAGCCCAACCTGATCGACAGTCAGTGACGAGCCGTCGGCGAAGGTGAAGGTCGACTGGAAACCGCTGGAGGTCAGCGACATCTGGCCCGCGGTGTAGCCATGGAACTCGATCTGGTCGATTCCCCGCTCGAAGTAAGTGATGGTGTCATGGCCGAAGCCGCCGGTCGCCTGCTCCATCAGGAAGCGGTCGACCTGCCCGTCGGTGTAGCTGACCATCGTGTCGTCGCCGGTGCCCGGGCGGAACAGGTCGGCGCCGCCGTCGCGATAGCTGTCATACAGTGTGTCGTTGCCGGCACCGCCGATCATGGTGTCGTCGCCGCGCATCCCCTTGAGGATGTCGTCACCGGTGCCGCCATCCAACCAGTCATTGCCCTCGCCGCCGAACAGCTGGTCGTTGCCGGCATCGCCCCACATCGAATCGTTGCCGGCTTCGTTCCCGCCATAGGGATCGCCGAGCCAGTCGTTGCCGTCGCCGCCATGCAGCTGGTCGTTGCCAAGCCCGCCGATCAGCGAGTCATTCCCCCGCTCGCCATACAGCTGGTCGTTTCCGCCGCCACCGTCGATGCGGTCGTCGCCATCCAGACCGTCGAGACGGTCATCAAAGGCGGTGCCGGTCATGGCGTCGTTGTTCGAAGTCCCCCAAAACTGGCGCATGGCGTCTCTCCATCAGTGCCGTTAACGTGCTGTTAACGATTAACCAGATGTTAACCATGGGTCCCGGGCGGTCGAAAAGCGATAAAGGGGCAATACAAAGGGGATCGGATGAGATGACACAGATAATTGAAACTTGATCGAATTAAAGAAATGAATTGCTTCTTCATTCGTTGTTTTTGTGGCCGAAAGCAGGATTTTTCTGTGACTGAATAAAGACTTTCTCTCCCATATGGGCAGGTTTTGAGCTGCGGAACGGCACAGGTTCGGTTGACGAAGGCGGTGCGGAGGCAGGCAAGGCGCTAGGCCACCTGCCGAATGGGCTGTCGGAACGGATCGTCCGAAAGAGGTTCGGCGGCGCAAACGCGCCGAGCGATGCCCGAAGTTTCGGAAGCGGCACGTGAGCAAAAAATAACCGGGCGTCCAAAGGAACGCCCGGTGCAGTCATATACAGGGAGGGTTAGAGACAAGAAGGTGTATATAGCCTTTGGCAGGGGTGGTGCGTTGATGTGGATCAACAAATGCACCCGTTGCGGCGAATCGCCTTCCCCGGCTCCCTCCTGCTGCTTTCCAATCCGTCAGCCGTGGCCGTGCGAATGGCCGCCATAGAGGATGGACGGATCGGTCTGAACCTCCTGGATGGTTTCCAGCTTTCCATCGCGCCAGGCACGATAGAAGCAACTGCGCCGGCCGGTGTGGCAGGCGACGCCATCCTGCTCGACGATGAGCAGCAGGGTATCGCCGTCGCAGTCCACCCGGAAATCCTTCAGCCGCTGCATCTGGCCTGAAGTCTCCCCCTTTCGCCACAGTCCGCCGCGCGACCGCGACCAATAACAGACACGGCCGGTGGACAGGGTCTCGACCACCGCATCGCGGTTCATCCAGGCCATCATCAGGATTTCGCCGCTGCCCTCGGCCTGGGCGATGGCAGGCACCAACCCATCCGCGGAGAAGTGGATGGCGGCCATCACCTCTGCGAAGGGGCCGGACTCGGTCGACGGGGTATCCGTCATGGCAAATCACTCCTCAACTGGTCCGCGGCGCTCAAAGGGCGGCGGCCATCCGCCGGAAGCCGGCCTCAAGATCGCGGATCAGGTCGTCGGGGCTCTCAAGCCCGGCGTGCAGGCGCAGAACCTGGCCGGGATCGGACCAGCGGGTGGCGGAGCGCACCGCCGCCGGCCGCGTCGGCAGGATCAGGCTCTCGAAGCCGCCCCAACTGTAGCCCATGCCGAACAGCTCCATCCCGTCCAGCATCGCCGCCAGTGCCTTGCGCGGTACCTGATTGACGATCACGGAGAACAGGCCGCTGGACCCGGTGAAATCGCGCTTCCACAGCTCATGGCCGGGAAAGTCGGGGCGGGCGGGGTGCAGCACCCGGGTCACCTCCGGCCGGGCGGCCAGCCAGTCGGCGAGCGCCAGCGCGCTTTCCTGGTGCTGGCGCATGCGGACCGACAGGGTGCGCAGGCCGCGCAGACCGAGATAGAGGTCGTCCGGTCCGCCGCAGACACCGAAGCGGGTGGCGGTCTTCTTCACCGCGGTCCAGCTTTCCTCGTCGCGGCAAGTGACGACGCCCAGCATCGCATCGGCATGGCCGACCATGTACTTGGTCGCGGCATGGATCGACAGGTCGACGCCATGGTCGAAGGGCCGGAAGAACAGCGGGGTCGCCCAGGTGTTGTCGATCATCACCGTGGCGCCGACCGTCTTGGCGGCGGCGGCGATGGCCGGCACGTCCTGCACCTCGAAGGTCAGGGATCCCGGCGATTCGAGAAAGACCACGCTGGTGTTGGGCCGCAGCAGGGCGGAAATGCCGGCGCCGATGCAGGGGTCGTAGAACTCGACCTCCACGCCATAGGGAATCAGCGTCTCCTTGGCGAAGCGGCGGGTGGGGCCATAGGCGCTGTCGGTGATCAGCACATGGTCGCCGGCCTTGGTGAAGGCGGACAACGCGATGGCGATGGCGGCGAGGCCGGAGCCGGTGTTCACCGACTTGTAGCCGCCTTCGAGTTCAGCCGCCGCCTCTTCGAAGGCGAAGGTGGTGGGTGTCCCCATGCGGCCGTAATGCACGCCTTCCAGCGTGTTGCGGTCGCTTTCCTCCAGCGCGTCCAGGGTCGGGAACAGCACGGTCGAACAATGATACACCGGCGGATTGACGATGCCGTGGTTGTTCCGCGGATCGCGGCCGGCATGAACGAGAATCGTGTCCTTCGTGACGTCCTTCATCGACTGTCCGTTTGGCTGGAGCGGCAATTCGGCCCGTCCGAGTCCGTCGCGGCCGGGTGAACCCCGGTGCGGGCGGTGCGGGCGCGGCCGAACATTGTGTCACCCCGGACGCCCAGCCGCCATCGCGGATTGCGCGCAACGGCCGTCAGCGGACGGGATGTTCTGGTAACACCACCAATGCACAGAGGATTCGACAAGTCGGATCAAGTTGATACACTCTTGTCCCACGCGCATGGCTGTGTCGCGATCCTCACAGGACGGGTCCAGCAGGGATCGGTCATACGGATCGGTCCGGCAGGATCGTTTCGGTTGGATTATGGGGCCGGCGTGACCAAGCGCGTCATCAGACCGCTCAAAGCGAAGAACGCAAGAACAGGGTGGAGTTCATAATATGAAGTCAGGGTTCCTGGCCGCCGCCGCAGCGGCCGTGGTCGTTTCCGCCAGCGCCGTTGCCGGTGCTGCCACGCTGGACACCGTCAAGCAGCGCGGCTTCGTGCAATGCGGCGTGAACGCCGGCCTTCCGGGCTTCGGCAACCCCGACAGCGCCGGCAACTGGACCGGCCTGGACGTCGATTACTGCCGTGCCGTCGCCGTCGCCATCTTCGGCGATGCCAACAAGGTCAAGTTCACTCCGCTGTCCGCCCAGCAACGCTTCCCCGCCATCCAGTCGGGCGAAGTCGACCTGCTGTCGCGCAACACCACCGCCACGCTGACCCGCGACACCTCGGTCGGCCTGAACTTCGCCCCCGTCACCTATTATGACGGCCAGGGCTTCATGGTTCCGAAGAAGCTGGGCGTGAAGAGCGCCAAGGAGCTGAACGGCGCCACCGTCTGCGTCCAGTCCGGCACCACAACCGAACTGAACCTCGCGGACTATTTCCGCGCCAACAACATGACCTACAACCCGGTCGTCATCGAGTCGAACGACGAGGTGAACGCCGCCTACTTCGCCGGCCGCTGCGACGTGCTGACGACCGACGTGTCCGGTCTGGCTGGCACCCGCGCCGGTGTCGCCCCGGTTCCGGACGATCACGTCATCCTGCCGGAAGTCATCTCCAAGGAGCCGCTGGCCCCGGCCGTGCGCCACGGCGACGACCAGTGGTTCGACATCGTGAAGTGGACCGTCTTCGCCACCATCCAGGCGGAAGAGTTCGGCATCACCTCCAAGAATGTCGACGAGTTCAACAACTCGAAGAACCCGGACATCCAGCGCTTCCTCGGCACCTCCCCGGGTATGGGCAAGGCCCTGGGCCTGGACGAGAAGTGGGCCTACAACGTCGTGAAGAAGGTCGGCAACTATGCCGAGATCTTCGACCGCAACGTCGGCCCCGGCACCCCGCTGAAGCTGGAGCGCGGCCTGAACGCGCTTTGGACCAAGGGTGGCCTGATGTACGCGCAGCCGTTCCGGTAAGGCACGTCACCGTCCGAAGGTCGCCCGCAGGCCCGTTGCCAGGGGCGGCCTTCCGGTAGTTTTGGGAGCGGTCGCGAAGGGCGCCAGCGAAGCGCCTGCGCAGGGGGCCGCATTTGGGAGACATGTCGCATCCCCTACGGTGTGGGAAATGCCCGGAAGAACGTCCGGGACCGCGTGGGCACCGTGTTGGGGGGCGATGGTTGGGGGAGAGTAGTCCGTGGCGACCGAGACCCGGACCACCCAAGGCGCTCCGCCGCCGGGTGGCGTATCGTTTTCCCTCAGCGACCCGACGTTCCGCGCCATCGTCTACCAGATCCTGGTGGTCGGCGCGGTCGTCCTGGTCGGCTGGTTCCTGATTTCAAACACGCTCGACAACCTCGCGCGTCGCTCGATCGCGACCGGGTACCATTTCCTGGAGCGTGAAGCAGCCTTCGGCATCGGCGAGTCGCTGATCGACTATTCGCCGAAGGACACCTATGGCCGGGCCTTCCTGGTCGGCGTGCTGAACACGCTGAAGGTGTCGATCATCGGTGTCATCCTGGCGACGATCATCGGCACGATCATCGGTGTCGCCCGCCTGTCCAGCAACTGGCTGATCGCCAAGCTCGCCTCGACCTATGTCGAGATCATCCGCAACATACCGCCGCTGCTGCAGCTGTTCTTCTGGTACGCGCTGGTTTCCGACGGCCTGCCGCCGGTGCGCCAGGCCCTGAATCCGATTCCGGGCGTCTTCCTGTCGCAGCGCGGCCTGCGCGTGCCGGTGCCGGAAGCCAATCCGGTCTGGGCCAACATGGGCATCGCCCTGCTGGTCGCCATCGTCGCTGCCTGGGGCGTGTCGCGCTGGGCGCGGGCACGGCAGGCGCGCACCGGACAGCCGTTTCCCACCGGTTGGGCCGGTCTGGGCCTGATCGTCGGCCTGCCAATCCTGACCTGGCTCGCAGGCGGCGCTCCGATGGCGCTGGACATGCCGAAGCTGGCGGGCTTCAACTTCACCGGCGGCGCCGCCATCTCGCCGGAATTCTTCGCCATCCTGACCGGCCTGACGCTCTACACCGCGGCCTTCATCGCCGAGGTGGTGCGCAGCGGCATCAAGGCGGTCAACTGGGGCCAGACCGAAGCGGCCCGAGCGCTTGGCATTCCGGGCGGCCCGACCCTGCGCCTGGTGATCCTGCCGCAGGCGCTGCGGGTGATCGTGCCGCCGCTGACCAGCCAATATCTGAACCTGACGAAGAACAGTTCGCTGGCGCTTGCCATCGGGTACCCCGATCTGGTGTCCATCGCCAACACGACGCTGAACCAGACCGGTCAGGCGATCGAAGGCGTGACGATGATCATGGGCACCTATCTGGTCATCAGCCTCAGCATCTCGATCTTCATGAACTGGTACAACAAGCGCATCGCGCTGGTGGAGCGGTAACGGCCATGACCGACAACGTGCAAAGCGTCGGCCTGCCGGACGAACGTCCGCCGGCCAACACCGTCGGCCCGATCGCGTGGCTGCGCAACAACCTGTTCAACAGCTGGTACAACGCCATCCTGACCATTCTGGTCCTGGGGCTGCTGGCGTCGGCGATCCCGCCTTTCATGAACTGGCTGCTGTTCCGCGCCCACGGCTTCGACGCCACCTCCACCGTCTGCCGTCAGGATGCCGGCGGCGCCTGCTGGGGCTTCATCAGCGAGAAGCTGCGCTTCATCATGTTCGGCATGTTCCCTTGGGAACAGCAGTGGCGGCCGCTGGTGACCATCGCCGTCTTCATCGCCCTGCTGGTCGCCAGCTGCGACCGCCGTTTCTGGAAGCCGTGGTTCGGGCTCGTCTGGGCTGCCGGTCTGGCGCTGGTGGCGGTCCTGATGTGGGGCGGCGTCTTTGGCCTGACCTATGTCGAGAACACACTGTGGGGCGGTCTTCCGCTGACCATCATCCTGTCGGTGATCGGTCTGGCCGTGGCCTTCCCGGTTTCGATCCTGCTGGCGCTGGGCCGGCGGTCGAACATGCCGGCGGTGAAGGTGCTGTGCGTCACCTACATCGAGCTGATCCGCGGCGTGCCGCTGATCAGCCTGCTGTTCATGGCGTCGGTGATGCTGCCTTTGTTCCTGCCGAACGGCGTGTCCATCGACAAGCTGCTGCGTGCGCAGATCGCCTTCATCATGTTCGCCGCCGCCTATATGGCGGAAGCGATCCGCGGCGGCCTGCAGGCGATCCCGAAGGGGCAATATGAGGCGGCGGACGGGCTGGGGCTCGGCTATTGGCAGAAGATGCGCAAGATCATCCTGCCGCAGGCGCTGGCCATCGCCATCCCTCCGCTGGTGAACACCTTCATCAGCTTCTTCAAGGATACCTCGCTGGTCATCATCATCGGCCTATACGATCTGCTCGGCACGGCGAAGGCCGCGCTGTCCGATCCGTCCTGGCGCGGTTTCTACCGCGAGGCCTATCTGTTCATCGGCGTGATCTACTGGATCTTCTGCTTCAGCATGTCGAAGTACAGCCAGAAGCTCGAACGCGATCTCAATCGCGGCCACCGCCGCTGATCCTCGCCGTCAAGGGAGACACGAGAACCCATGTCCCAGGCCATGTCCCAGGCAGCCAAGCCGAAGCACGCCCTCAGCGGCGAGGAAATCATCCGCTGCACGGGCGTCAACAAGTGGTACGGCGAGTTCCACGTCCTGAAGAACATCAACCTCAGCGTCCAGAAGGGCGAGCGCATCGTCGTCTGCGGCCCGTCCGGGTCGGGCAAATCGACGATGATCCGCTGCCTGAACCGGCTTGAGGAGCATCAGAAGGGCACGATCGTCATCGATGGGATCGAGCTGACCAACAACCTCAAGAACATCGAGCTGGTCCGCCGCGAAGTCGGCATGGTGTTCCAGCATTTCAACCTGTTCCCGCACCTGACCGTGCTGGAGAACTGCACGCTCGCCCCCATCTGGGTCCGCAAGATGCCGAAGGCGGAAGCGGAAGAGCGGGCGATGAGCTACCTGAAGCGGGTGCGCATCGCCGAGCAGGCCAAGAAGTATCCCGGCCAGCTGTCGGGCGGCCAGCAGCAGCGCGTCGCCATCGCGCGGTCGCTGTGCATGAGCCCGAAGGTGATGCTGTTCGACGAGCCAACCTCCGCGCTCGACCCCGAAATGGTCAAGGAGGTGCTGGACGTCATGATCGGTCTGGCCGAGGACGGCATGACCATGCTGTGCGTGACACACGAGATGGGCTTCGCCAAGTCAGTCGCCGACCGCGTGATCTTTATGGACCGCGGCGAGATCGTGGAGCAGGACACGCCGGATGCGTTCTTCTCCAATCCGAAATCGGACCGCACGCGCCTCTTCCTCAGCCAAATTCTAAACCACTGATGAGGGCGGCAGGCCGCCGGTTCTGTTCGGCCTGCCATCCGGAAACAAAACACCTCGACTTAGGGTGCGCGGCGCAATGTCCTGTGGCGTCGCGCACCGGTTTGCGGTTCAATCGGTCGCCTGACGTGCTGTTCGACCGATCCGCTACCGGAGACCGAGGTTATGGACCTGCTCAGCCCCCGTCCCAGCGTTGGCCAGATCAAGCCGTACCGTCCCGTTCGCCCCCCACGCGACGGCCGCCGGTGGATCGACCTGTCGCTGACCCACAATCCGCTCGGCCCAAGCCCTCTGGCGCTGGACGCCTATTGCGAGGCGGCGACCCGCATCCACTGCTATCCCGACTGGGACCAGGAACCGCTGCGCCACGCCATCGCGCGCCGCCATTCCATCGATTTCGATCATGTCGTCTGCACCGCCGGATCGGAGGAGTTGATCCATCTGGTCGCCCAGGCCTTCGCCGGGCCCGGTGACGAGGTGCTGTGCCACGAGCGTGGCTATCGCGGCTTCCTCAAGGCGATCCGCGCCGCCGGCGCCACCGCGGTCATTGCCGCGGAACGCGACATGGTGGTGGATGTCGAGGCGCTGATCGACCGCGCCAGCGAGCGCACCAGGATCTGCTTCCTCGCCAACCCCAACAACCCGACCGGCACCTACATTCCGGCCGACGCGGTGCAGCGGCTGCGCGCGGGGCTGCCGCCGCACACGCTCCTGGTTCTGGATTCGGCCTATGCCGATTACTGCCGCTTGCCGGATTACAGCGACGGGACGGAGATCGTCGAGAACTCCGACAACGTCATGCTGATCCGCACCTTCTCCAAGATGCATGGGTTGGCGGGCTTGCGTGTAGGCTGGGGCTATGGTCCGGCAACGGTGATCGAGGCTGTGAACGCCATCCGCGGCACCTTCAACGTCTCGCTGCCCGCCCAGTTGACCGCTGCCGCCGCCTTGAGCGACGCCGGTCATGAGGAGGCGACCTTCGCCCACAATGCGCAATGGCTGCCCTGGCTGTCGCGTGAACTGGAACGGGTGGGCCTGCGCGTCTATCCCAGCGTCTGCAATTTCGTGCTGGCCCGCGTGCCGACAGATCCCTCGCTGGGCACCCAGGCGGTCATCGATCATCTCGCCCACCGCGGCATCCTGGTGAAGGCGGTGACCGAATATGGCCTGTCGGATTGCCTGCGCATCACCGTCGGCCGCGAGGAGGAGAACAAGGCGCTGGTGGTGGCGTTGGCGGAGATCCTCGGCTGAGCACCATGGCGGAGCGACGCGAGCGGCTTGCAGGGAATTCCAACGCTTTTGATTCAGATCAACGAAAGGCCTATGCGTTTTTACATAAGATCTCTCTCGTCTCTAAACCTCCCTGTATCACTGAGCCGGAGCATCCGCATGGATCGCTCCGGCTTTTTCTTTTCCGGCCGGACGATACAAGCGGTGTTGGAAAATTGCCGGTCCGTTGACCTGCATCAACGCAGGCAAGGGTGAGCGGGCGTAGACCTGTGACTGTCTCTAACCCTCCCTGTTTCACAGGAGGCTCCGGTTCCGGTGCCTCCTGTTTTTTTGTCCGGATTTAGGAAGGCGGGCGCGAGCGGTTCCAACGCATGACCAGCCCGATCAGCGACAGCGGCACCACCACGACGGCGCCGATCAGAATGTAGGGCAGGGCCCAGCTGCCGGCTTCGATCACCAGCGCTGCGATGTCCTGCACCGTCTGCCAGCTGTTCGTCAGGATGCTGGCCGGATCGATGCGCAGGAACGACAGCACGAAGCCGACGATGAAGCACAACACCAGCGTCCGAATGATCCAACTCATCAAGGCCCCACCTCACGCTCGTCATGGCGGAGCTTCCGCCTGTCTGAAGGAACGCGCCGGTCCGCAATGGGGTTCCGGCATTCCGCGGTAGATGGTGCGGGTTGGTCGGTGTGGTCAAGGGGGAAGGTGGCCAGGCTTCCCCAGCCTCACCCCGCCAGCGGAATGTGATCCCCCGAGCTGCGCGGCAGCACACCGTCCAACCGTGGATCGCGGACTTCGCGGGCGACATGGCGGGTGGGGACGAAGCCCATGCTCTGGTAAAGCGGCAGGGCCTTGGGATGGTCGAAGGTGCAGGTGTTGACGACCAGCTTCGATGCACCGCCGTCCCACGCCTTGCGGATGATGGTGTCGAGCAGCCAGGGGCCCAGCTTGTGACCGATGAAGTCGGGAATCAGGCCGAAATAGGCGAGGTCGGTTTCCTGTGTCCGCCGGTCCAGCTCACCGTAACCGGCCGGCGTGCCGTCTACATACAGCACCCACACCTCCACCCGCGGGTCGAGGATCGAGCGCTCCAGCTCCTTGCGCGGCATGCGGCGGCGTTCGTGCCAAAGCCAGGGCTCGCCGACCGTATCGTAGAGATAGCGGTAGAAGGACCAGCTCGGCGGATTGGACCGCACCAGCGTGAGGTTTCCGGACGGCTGGCGCAGCGGTGCGTGGGCGGGCGGCGCCGTCATCTCCAGATAGGTGACGATCACCGGCAGATGGCCCGGCCGGCTGGCGGTGGGCACGGCGGGGCGGGTCAGGGAGAAGGGTTGGTCAGCCATTTCTGCATCATCGTGACGGGCGATCTGGCATAGCCCAACCTCTCATAGAAGGCCAGCACCCGTTGGTTGGTCTCGCGGACGAGCAGCTGGACCTTGGGCATGCCGGCCGCTACCAGCCACCCCTCCGCCTCCGCCACCATCCGGCGGCCAAGTCCCTGGCCTTGCAAGGCCGGATCGACGGCGACGTAGTAGATCCAGCCGCGATGTCCGTCCTGCCCGACCATGGCGGTGGCGACGATCCGCCTGTCCTCGATGGCGGCCAGCACCGTCGAACTGCTCTTCGACAATGCCAGCGCGAAATCGGCTGCCGGGTCGTTCCATGGCACCACAAGCCCGCAGGCGCTCCACAGCGCGACGACCGCGTCGCCGTCCTCCGCCGTGCAGGATCGGACAGTCAAGCCCCCGGTCACGGCTGCCGCGGCCCCGTCTCCAGCGGCAGATCATCCCGCAGGCCCCATTCGGCCCAGGAGCCGTCATAGATCGCCACATCCGGCTTGCCGGCAGTGGCGAGGCCCAACGCGATGACGCAGGCGGTGATGCCGCTGCCGCAGGAGGCGACCACCGGACGGTCGAGGTCCAGCCCCGCCGCACGCGACTTCTGCAGGATGATGTCCGGCGGCAGCAGGGTCTTGCTGTCGGCGTCGATCAGGTCGGTGTGGGGCAGGTTGAAGCTGCCGGGAATGCGACCGCTGCGCCGGCCCGGCCAGGGCTCGGCCACCGCACCTTCGAATCGCGGCTGGGCGCGCGCGTCGGTGACCTGATCGTCCTGTCCATCGATGTTGGCGAGCACCTGATCGGCGTTGCGGATCAGGTCCGGCCGCTTTCGCGCCGTGAAGACCACCGGCTGGACGGGGGCGGCGTCGCCCGATTCGGTCGGGCGGCCTTCCGCCAGCCACTTCGGCAGGCCGCCATCCAGAACCGCCACCCGGTCGAAACCGAACAGGCGGAACAACCACCAGACCCGCGCCGCGGCGGTCGCTATGCCGGCGCTGTCATAGACGACGACGGTATCGCCGTCACCGATCCCCAGCGCGCCGATCTTCGCGGCGAAGGTCGCCTCGTCCGGGACCATGTGGGGCAGGGGGGCGGTGTTCGGCGCCGCCACGTCATCGACATCGCACAGGCGCGCGCCGGGGATGTGCGACGCCGCGAACTCCGCCCGGATGTCGCGCTTCAGGGCCGGCATGTGCCAGGACCCGTCGAGGATTTTCAGCCCCGTCCGGCCGAGATTGCGGGCCAGCCAGTCGGTGGAGACGACGGGGCCGGTCAGCGCTTCAACAATGCTGTCGCTCATGTCGCGCGTCCTCAATCCGTCAGCGCGATGACGACGCGCCGGTTCTGCTTGCCCTTGTTTTCGATCTTCGTCACCTCGATGCCGCCGATCTCGCCGGTGCGGGCGACATGGGTGCCGCCGCAGGGCTGCAAATCGACCCCCTCCACATCCAGCAGACGCACCCGGCCACTGCCGGTCGGCGGCTTCACCGACATGGTCCGCACGAGTTCCGGCTGCGCCGCCATCTCGTCGTCGGTGATCCAGCGGGTGCCGACGGCAGTATCGGCGGCGATCAGCCGGTTCACAGCCTCTGTGATGGCGTCCTTGTCCAGCGCTTCCGCCGGGACGTTGAAGTCCAGCCGGCTCTTGTCCGCGCCGATCTGGCCACCGGTGACCGACCCCGGCACCACCGCGCACAGCAAATGCAGGGCGGTGTGCATGCGCATGTGGCGGTGGCGGCGATCCCAATCGATCTCCGCCTCCACCGCGGTGCCGGGGCTTGGCAGATCCTGCCCGTCTTCCGGCACATGGACGACGTCGTCGGGGCCGCCGTCGCCCTTCACCGTATCCTTGATGCGGACTTCGAAGCCGTCGAAGCGCAGGACGCCGGTGTCGCCCGGCTGGCCGCCGCCGGTCGGGTAGAAGACGGTACGGTCGAGCCGGATGCCGCGGTCGTCCACCGTCGTGACGGTGGCGACGCAGTTGCGGGCGTAGGCGTCCTCACGGAAAAGCGCGTCCATATCCCCCTCGGAGAGAGTCAGGCCAGCCAGTCTGGCACCGGAAGATTCTTCTCACGGAGGAAGTCAGGATTGAAGAGCTTCGATTGGTAACGCTGCCCCCCGTCGCACAGGATGGTCACCACCGTGTGGCCGGGGCCCAGGTCGCGCGCCACCCGCATTGCCGCGGCGATGTTGATGCCGCTCGATCCGCCCAAGACCAGCCCCTGGGTCTTGATCAGGTCGAAGACGATCGGCAGAGCCTCCTCATCGGGAATCTGCACGGCATCGTCGATCGGCGCGTCTTCCAGATTGGCGGTGATGCGGCCCTGGCCGATTCCTTCGGTGATGGAACTGCCTTCCGACTTCAATTCGCCATTTGTGTAGTAGCTGAACAGCGCGGCGCCCATCGGGTCGGCCAGCGTGATGCGGATGTTCGGGTTCCGCTCCTTCAGGGCCAGCGCGATGCCGGCCAGCGTGCCGCCGCTTCCAACCGCACAGGTGAAGGCGTCGATCTTGCCGCCCGTCTGGTCCCAGATTTCCGGACCGGTTGTGGTGCGGTGACCTTCACGGTTGGCGACGTTGTCGAACTGGTTGGCCCAGACGACGCCGTTCGGCTCGGTCTTCGCCAATTCCTCGGCCAGCCGGCCGGAATAGCGGACATAATTGTCGGGGTTGGAGTAGGGGACTGCCGGGACCAGCCGCAGATCGGCGCCGATCAGCCGCAGCATGTCCTTCTTTTCCTGGCTCTGCGTCTCGGGCATCACGATGACGGTGCGATAGCCGAGCGCATTGCCGACCAGCGCCAGCCCGATGCCGGTGTTGCCCGCCGTGCCCTCGACGATGGTGCCGCCAGGGCGCAGCAAGCCGCGCTTTTCCGCGTCGCGCACGATGGCGAGGGCGGCACGGTCCTTCACCGATCCGCCAGGGTTCAGGAACTCCGCCTTGCCCAGGATCTCGCAGCCAGTCGCCTTCGATGGCCCTTCCAGGCGAATCAGCGGCGTGTTGCCGATGGCGCCGATGAAGCCGTTGCGGATGTCCAAGGCGGGTACTCCCAAAGTCGGATGTGGATTGCTGTCGATACTATCAGGGCGCAGGGCTACGGTTTCAAGGCAGGGAGTGTGAAATGCTGTATTGAACGCTATAAATCGGTAAAATAGTGGTCGCTGCCCGGCAGGCGAAAGCCACCCGCGCCTTTACCCCTGACCCAGCCAGCGCTTGCGCAGGGACTCGCGGTGGCGGGCCAGCCAACCGATGGCGATGATGGCGACGGAGTTGCGAAGACGATTCTCGTCCATCATGCGGATTGCCTCGTCCACCGGCATAGGCATGATGCGGATGTCTTCGTGCTCTTCCTCCAGGCCGCCGGTCGCGGCGAGGTTGCGGCTGTCCACCCGGCCGCAGAAGACGGTGACGACCTCGGTGAAGGCACCGGGGCTGACGTAGTAGTCGCAGATCTGCTCGATTTCCTGGATGGCGCAGCCGGCCTCCTCCAGCGATTCGCGGCGCGCAACCTCTTCCGGGCTCTCACCCTCGCCGACCATGCCGGCAACGATTTCGGTCATCCAGGCCGGGCCGCCGGCTGCGGCGGAGCCGACGCGGAACTGCTCGATCATCACCACGGTGTCGAGATCGGGATCGTATAGCAGGACGCCCACCGCGGCCCCGCGGTCGCACACTTCTCGCGGGGGCAGCACGTCGGTCCAGGTGCCGTCGAACCTCTTGTGGCGCAGGCGGTAGACGTCGATGGTCAGAAAGCCCCTGTAGGGGGTCTTCTTGTCGAGAATCTCGATGTCGGGATGGTTCATGATCGGCGCTGTTCCATGGATTGCTGTTTCCCATAGGGTGCTATGCCTGCGCGCCGTCCACAAGCGCCCGGGAGGACGACTGGCCCATGGGACAACCCCCGGGGCGAGCATCACAGCGTTGGATTGAGCCTCAGGAAGCGCACGCGGTCGGCCGAGGTCACCGGAACAGGGGTTAGGGTGGAGCCGCGCATCACCTCAAGCGGAACGACGATACCCGCCGGACCCAGCCCCCAGAGCTTGCGGTAGAAATCCCCCAGTCCGCTGAACCGCTTTCCGCCGACGCCGACGATCCAGTCGCCGGGGCGCAGGCCGGCCATCTCCGCAGGGCTGCGGGGCGACACCTTTTCCACCAGCAGCCGCCCCATCTCTTCGCGCAGGGTGACGCCCAGCCAGGGGCGGGCGGGTTCCTGCCGCCGGCCATAGGCGAGAAGGTCGGCCAATATCGGCTCCAGCGCCGAAACCGGTACGAACATGTTGCCTGGCAGGCTGCGCCCCTCCATCGCCTCCGCCACCAGCAGCGATCCGATACCGACCAGCCGTCCCTCGCGATTGACCAGTGCGGCGCCGTTGAAGGCGCGGATCGGCGGGAAGGTGAACAGCGCCTCGTCCAGCAGATATTCCCAATAACCGGCGAACTCCCGCTTGCCGACCACCTTCACGGCGGTGGCGGAGCGATTGGCGCCGCCGCTGAGCGCCAGCAGGGTGTCTCCCTCCTTTACCGCGCCGGAATTCGCCAGCCGCAGCCAGGGTGCCGAAAATCCCATTTCGGCTCGCAGCAACCCGAAACCGCTGACAGGGTCGTATGCCACCATGTTGGCGGGATAGCTGCGGCCGTCGGCGGCGATGACCTGGATTTGCGACGCTTCCATCACAGTATAGCCGATGGTCAGGATCAGGCCGGAACCGTCGATCACGACCCCGCTGCCCTCACGGTCGGTGCCCAGCGTGCGGGCGCTCTGGCTGTCGGCCGGTACGGTTGCGGTGATGCCGACGATGGCACGGACGACGCGCTCCGGATCGAGTTGTGCGGACTCCGCCGCTTTTGCCGGGACGACATCGGGGACGGCCAACTGCAGGCCGATCAGGAAGAGGACGGTCGCCGCCAGACGCGGCACAACCGGTGTTGAGACGACCCGCATGACGACGCACTCCCGCGCAAGGCAGGGCCAGGGGCTCCCCCGGCGCCGCGCGGCCCTGTCCGTCGCGACTCGGGTGACACAAGCATGACATTGCGTTCGAGTCGCGGCTCATCAAGCCGTCATCGCACGGTTGTCGAGCATAAGCGTTACCAAGGGGAAGGAAACATACGGCCGTCGGCCCGTGTTGTCCTCTCCGGGTTCCGAATTCCAAGGGGAAGGAGACAGCATGCCCATCGAAAGCGAACAGGAACTGGAACAGGCCGTTCAGGAGTTCCAGCGTCTGAGCGACGCGCCGGAGGGGTCCGAGGAGGGGCGCCGCCGCAGCGTTCTGGACGCGGACATCAAGTCGTATTACGCCAGATGCGCAGACACGATGCGGCCTGCCAAGCCGCCCTCCACCGACTGACGGAGGGGAAGCGGGTCCGCGTGGCCGAGCGACAAAGCGCCGGCCATCATTAAGGAGAGCGGTCCGCGATGAAGCGACTCGACACCTGTTACACCTGCCGCTTCTGGGAGGGGCAGGGGCTCCGCCAGCGCGGGCCGAAGGGAACCTGCCGGCGTTATCCGCCGGTGGTGACCCCGCGAAGCCCGGAAGGCGATTTTCCAATCACCCTGTCCACGGACTGGTGCGGAGAATGGAAGCGCGTCGCGGTCGCCGTCGCGAGCGGTGACCCATCGGATTCCGACGACAGCATCTATGACGATCTGGTGGAATAGGGTCCTTCGGCGACCGGCGCCTTGCTCCCGACCGTTCAACGCGGGTGAGGCGGGATCACCAGAACCGGTGTGTTCTCATAGGCCTGCGGATTGCGATCGGCGGGGCCGGTCCAATCGGCGCTGAAAGCCAGCAGGGCGACCAGAACGGCCGCCAGGAACAGCAGCATTGCCGTGACACAGTCAGCCGTCCGGACAGGACGCTCGTCAGGGTCGGAGGAACGGTGTCCGGTGCTGCCGACCGGTGGGGCGGTGCGGAAATGTTCGGACTGGAATGGCAGAAGCACGGCGGTCCTCCATCGGCTGGAGACGCCCGGCCCAAGGCTCGGCCCGGATTGTTATCAAGCTTAACCCCGCGCAGACGCACGTGGCATTTCGCTTCCGGCAAGTCAGGATCGTCTTTTGGGACTAGTTCATGCCGTGACGGACCACCGTCGGTCCTAGCCCAACTGCTTTAAACCGAATTCGGTTACTTATGAGCCACAGTCAAGCTGCAAGAGCGCAGAAAGGAAAAAGGCCGGATGCGTGTTGCATCCGGCCTTCTCGATCTGGCTCCCGGTGCTGGACTCGAACCAGCGACAAGCGGATTAACAGTCCGCTGCTCTACCAACTGAGCTAACCGGGATCGGTGACTGACCTTTCGGCCGCCGCCGTTGTTGGCGTGGCGGGTGTATAGCCGAACCATTCGACCCTGCCAAGCCAATTCCGACAGGAAAATGAATTTTCTTTCGGAGGCCCGCGGAGCTGCGGGGGAGCGGCATTCTTCGAATGAAAACAAGGTCCAAACGCAAAAAGCCCCGCCGGGGGCGGGGCTGCGTTCGGTGTTACCGATCATCATCTTTACTGCTGTCAGGTATGGAGGCACGGGCGGGAATCGAACCCACGTACACGGATTTGCAGTCCGCTGCATCACCACTCTGCCACCGCGCCATCCTGACCGGCACCGGCGCGCCGTTTCCGGTGCGCCCTCGGTGTGGAGCGGTGGTATAGCGGCCTGGAACGGAGCGGTCAAGGCGAATGGTGACGATTTTTGAACATCGCCGTCGGACCGGCATGGCCGCTCCCGGCCGACGCCTCCGCAGGCTGTTTTCCCGGCCTTCGGCAAAGCCCACGCGCATATCGCTCGTGACGTTGTGTTCGCCAAGCCTTTGCGGCTATATACGGCCATGGCAGGAAGCCGTTCGCTGTTCGGCTTGGTGCCGGTGTCGTCACAACACATCAATAAGCGACCGCCATGACCGATTTCGCCGCCGCACGCTATTTCATGGTCGAGGGACAGATCCGCCCCAACAAGGTGACGGATCAGCGTCTCGTCGATGTCCTGTCGGAGCTTCCGCGCGAAGCCTTCGTTCCTTCGTCGGCGCGCGGCGTCGCTTATGTCGACGATGATCTCCCCATCGGCAAGGGCCGCTTCCTGCTGGAACCGATGGTCTTCGCCCGCATGCTGCAGGCCGCCGCCGTGCAGGAGACCGACCGGGTGCTGGACGTCGGCGCCGCCGGCGGCTACTCCACCGCGGTGCTGGGGCGGCTCGCCTCGTCGGTTGTCGGCCTGGATTGCGACGAAGCGCTGACCGCAGCCGCTGCCGCCGCCCTGGCTGCGCAGGGGATCGCCAACGCCAAGGCCGTCACCGGTCCGCTGGCGGAGGGGTACGCCCAAAACGCCCCTTACGATGTGATCGTCGTCGAGGGTACCGTTCCGGAGGTGCCGGTTTCGCTGACCGACCAGTTGGCGGAAGGGGGGCGTCTGCTTGCCATCGTCCAGGGCAAGGGCAGCGTCGGCGAGGTCCGGCTGTTCCAGCGTACCGCCGGCGTGGTGTCCAGCCGTATCCTGTTCGAAGCCCAGCCGCATGCGCTGCCTGGCTTCGAGAAGAAGGTCTCCTTCGTGTTCTGACCGGATTCGCCGGTTGGACTGGTCTTGAACTGAACCGTGCAGTTTACCTCTGCGCGGTTCTGCGCTACCGTCGCCGTCGCCCTTGCACGAAAGTGAGCAACCATGGCCGCACCGTTTGAGATCGAGGTGGAAGAACTGGACCGCCGCCGCAAGGCCGGTGACGAACCGGTCGTCCTCGACGTGCGCGAACCGTGGGAGTTTGCGCTGTGCGCCATCGACGGCAGCCTGCACATTCCGATGAACGGGCTTCCCGGTCGGGTGGACGAGCTGCCGAAGGACCGCGATGTCGTCGTCGTGTGTCACCACGGTGGCCGCAGCGCGCAGGTCACCATGTGGCTGCGTTCCAAGGGCTTCGACCGTGCCATCAACCTGGATGGCGGTGTCGATGCCTGGGCGCGCCGAATCGACCCGAACATGAAGGTCTACTGAACATGACCGTGCGAAGCCGTTTTGCGCGCCGCTGGCTGCTGGCGACGGCCCTGACCCTGACCGCTACGATGGGCACAGCAGTGACCGGCGGTGGTACGGCCCAGGCCCAGTCCCTCGAACAGGCCCTTGCCCAGGCCTATGCCAACAACCCGACGATCGGCGCCCAGCGCGCCCGCCTGCGTGCCGTCGACGAAGGCGTGCCCCAGGCGCTGTCCGGTTACCGTCCGACCGCCCGCGTGACCGCCGGCATTTCCCGCTCGATGGGCGAGAGCAAGTTCGACGGCGGATCGACCGGGTCGGAAAGCAACCCGAAAAGTGTCGGGGTCACCGCCACCCAGCCGATCTACGACGCCACCGTCGCTCCGGCCGTCCGCCGCGCCGAGCGGCTGGTCGAGGCGCAGCGCGCCACCCTGATCGCCTCGGAACAGTCGGTCCTGCTGGCCGCCGCCCAGGCCTATCTGGATATCGTCCAGAACCAGGCCATCCTGCAGTTGCAGACCAACAACGAGCAGGTGCTGCGCCGTCAGCTTGACGCTGCCCGTGACCGTTTCCGCGTCGGCGAATACACCCGCACCGACGTCAGCCAGTCCGAGTCGCGTCTGTCGGCCGCCATCGCCTCCAAGATTTCGGCCGAAGGCACGCTGCGGGCCTCCCGCGCCACCTACGAGCGTCTGGTCGGTGCCGCGCCGGGCGAACTGAAGGCGCCGAAGCCGGCCTTCCGCCTGCCGAAGAACCTGGACGAACTGGTCGAACTGGCCCGCGCCAACAATCCGAACGTCCTGTCCGCCTCCTATACAGAGGCGGCGCAGCGCGAGGCGGTGGACCAGCAGTACGGCCGCCTGCTGCCGTCGGTGAACCTCTCGGCCAGCGGCACCCGCACTTACGATCCGGGCCGTTCGTCCGGCATCGACTTGAACCGCTCCGACAGCGCGCAGCTCACCGCCCAGGTGACCATCCCGCTCTATCAGGCCGGCCAGCCGGAAGCCCTGGTCCGTGAGGCCAAGCAGACCGCCAACCAGGCCCGCCTGCAGATCGAGGAGTCCCGCCGTCAGGTGACCGAATCGGCGGTCAGCGCCTGGCAGGCATTGCAGACGGCGCGCGCCAGCATCGAGTCCTACACGGCGCAGATCAAGGCGGCCCAGATCGCCCTGGAAGGCGTCCGTCAGGAGGCCCAGGTCGGCTCCCGCACCGTGCTCGACGTCCTGAACCAGGAACAGGAACTGTTGAACGCCCGCGTCTTCCTCGTCCGTGCCCAGCACGACGAAATGGTCGCGGCCTTCAATGTACTGGCGTCCAGCGGACAGTTGACGGCCGACCGGCTGAACCTGCCGGTCCAGAAATACGACCCGACCGCGAATTACGACAAGACGCGGGGCAAGTGGTTCGGAACTTCGGTGACCGAATGAACGAAGCGGCCCGCGAAAGCGGGCCGTTTTTGTATTATGGCTTTTTTGCCAGCCCTGCCCTAGGTTTGGGGCAGGTTGACGTCTCGGGTTGCCAAGATGAGCGATAAGGGCCAGCAAGAACCTTCGATGGAGGAAATCCTCGCCTCCATCCGGCGGATCATTTCCGAGGACGGCGAGCCTGCCAAATCGGAAACCCAGGCGCCTTCGCCGCCTCCACCTCCGCCGCCCCCTCCGCCGCCGCCCCCGCCTCCGCCGATGGTGGAGGAGGACGACGACGTTCTGGAACTGACCCAGATGGTGGAGGATGAACCGGACGAGCGGCCCGACTTCGGCCAGCCCGACCCTGACCCCTGGCCGGAGGAGCCGGCCTTTCCGGAGCCGTCGCCTTCCCCTCCGTCCCCACCGCGCTGGGAGGAGCCGGAACCCGAACCGACGCCACCGCCACGTCCCGCCGCCCGGCGGCCGATGCCGGCCTTCGACGATTTCGAGGATGACGAGCCCCCGCCGCCGCCGCGCCCTCGCCGCCGCGCGGTCGATCCGGATGACGGGCTGATCTCCCGCCGGACGGCGGAGGATGCCTCGCACCACCTGACCCATCTGGCGCGCGAGCTGGGCGACGACCTGTCCATCGGTCCGATGCCCATCGGCATCCGCACGGTGGAAGAGGTGGTCCGCGAGCTGCTGAAACCGCTGTTGAAGGAATGGCTGGATGAAAACCTGCCGACGGTGGTCGAGCGGCTGGTCCAGCAGGAGATCGACCGCATGATCCGGCGGTCGCAGAAATTCTGACGCCGTCTTTCAAGACCCGCCTTTTCGATTCCTGGTTGAGACGTTTCTAGCGAAAGTTCGTGGTGATGTTGGAAAAGACGTACCGGCCCGCCGAGGTCGAGGAGAAGCACTACCGCCTGTGGGAAGAGTCGGGCGCTTTCGCCGCCCAGCCGCAGGGGAACGGCAAGCCCTACACCATCATGATGCCGCCGCCGAACGTCACCGGCAGCCTGCACATGGGCCATGCGCTGACCTTCACCATCCAGGACGTGCTGACGCGCTACAACCGCATGCGCGGTCGCGACGCCCTGTGGCAGCCCGGCACCGACCATGCCGGCATCGCCACCCAGATGGTGGTCGAGCGCAATCTGGCGAAGGACGGCAAGACCCGTCACGATTTCGGCCGCGACGCCTTCATCGACAAGGTGTGGGAGTGGAAGGCCGAATCGGGCGGTACAATCACCCGCCAGCTGCGCCGCCTGGGCGCCTCGCCCGACTGGCCGCGCGAGCGTTTCACCATGGACGAGGGGCTGAGCCGCGCCGTCCGCAAGGTGTTCGTCGAACTGCACCGCCAGGGGCTGATCTACAAGGACAAGCGGCTGGTCAACTGGGACCCGAAGCTGCACACCGCCATCTCCGACCTCGAGGTCGAGCAGAAGGAGATCAAGGGCAACCTTTGGCACTTCCGCTACCCCATCGACGGGGAGGAGGGGCGGTTCATCGTGGTCGCCACCACCCGTCCGGAAACCATGCTGGGCGACACCGGCGTGGCGGTGCACCCGGAGGATGAGCGCTACAAGGACCTGATCGGCAAGATGGTCCGCCTGCCGCTGGTCGGCCGCCTGATCCCCATTGTCGGCGACGAATATGCCGATCCGGAGACCGGCTCGGGTGCTGTGAAGATCACGCCGGCCCATGACTTCAACGATTTCGAGGTCGGGAAGCGCTGCGGGCTTGAGCAGATCAACATCATGGATCGCGATGCCCGGCTGAACGACAACGTTCCCGAGGCCTATCGCGGGCTTGATCGCTACGAGGCGCGCAAGAAGGTCGTCGCCGAGCTGGAAGCGCTTGAGCTTCTGGAGAAGATTGAGCCGCACACCCACATGGTCCCGCACGGCGACCGCTCCGGCGTCGCCATCGAGCCGTGGCTGACCGACCAGTGGTATGTCGATGCCGCGACCCTGGCCAAGCCCGCCATCGAGGCGGTGGAGACCGGCAAGACGGTGTTCGTGCCCAAGCAGTGGGAGAACACCTATTTCGAATGGATGCGCAATATCCAGCCCTGGTGCATCAGCCGCCAGATCTGGTGGGGCCATCAGATCCCGGCCTGGTATGGTCCGGACGGCACCTTTTTCGTCGAGGAGACCGAGGAGGAGGCGCGCGCCGCAGCGAAGATCCATTACGGCAGCGATGTCGAGCTGACGCGAGACGCCGATGTGCTCGACACGTGGTTCTCGTCGGCGCTGTGGCCCTTCTCGACGCTCGGCTGGCCGGACCAGACGCCGGAGCTGGACCGCTACTACCCGACCGACGTGCTGGTGACCGGATTCGACATCATCTTCTTCTGGGTCGCCCGGATGATGATGATGGGCCTGCACTTCATGAAGGACGTGCCCTTCCGCACCGTCTACATCCACGCCCTTGTCCGCGACGAGAAGGGCCAGAAGATGTCGAAGTCGAAGGGCAACGTCATCGACCCTCTGGAGATCATCGACCAGTACGGCACCGATGCGCTGCGCTTCACCCTGTCGGCGATGGCGGCGCAGGGCCGCGACATCAAGCTGGCGGTGAACCGGGTCGAGGGCTACCGCAACTTCGCCACCAAGCTGTGGAACGCCGCCCGCTACTGCCAGATGAACGGCTGCGATCCGGTCGCCGGCTACAAGCCCGTCGGCCTGACCCAGACGGTCAACCGCTGGATCGTCGGTGCGCTTGCCGATGCGGCGAAGAAGGTCGCCGAGTCGATCGACGCCTACAAGTTCAACGAGGCCGCCGGTGCCGCCTACCAGTTCACCTGGGGCACCTTCTGCGACTGGTACATGGAGTTCACCAAGCCGATTCTCGCCGGCACCGACGAGGCGGCAAAGGCGGAAACGCGGGCGACCACCGCCTGGGTGCTCGACCAGATCCTGCATATCCTGCACCCGTTGATGCCCTTCATCACCGAAGAGTTGTGGGAGCAGTTGTCGCCGGCCCGCGCCAACCGGCTGATCTCGGCGGAATGGCCGGAGTTTGCCGCCGACATGGTCGATCCGGCTTCGCGCGACGAGATGGATTGGGTCGTGCGGCTGATCACCTCTGTCCGCTCCATGCGGTCGGAGATGAACGTCCCGCCGGCCGCTCAGATCGAATTGAAGCTGAAGGATCCGAACGCGGTCAGCCTGAAGCGGCTGGATACCCACCGCGACCTGATCCTGCGCATGGCCCGTCTGTCCAGCGTCGAGCCGCTCCAGGGCGATGTGCCGAAGAGCAGCGTCCAGGCGGTTCTGGACGAGACCACGCTGGTGCTGCCGCTGGAAGGCATCGTCGATCTCGATAAGGAGAAGGCACGCCTGTCCAAGGAGATCGACAAGCTGACCGGTGAGATCAAGAAGATCGACGCCAAGCTGTCGAACGAGCAGTTTGTCGCCAAGGCTCCCGAAGAGGTGATCGAAGAGCAGCGCGACCGCCGTGAGGCCGCCGATCAGGCCCGCGACAAGCTGCAGAAGGCGCTGGAGATGCTGGCCGGGTAATGTGTGGGGGAGGGGGCTTGTTTACAGGCCCCCTTCCCATCCCTCCGCTACAGCGTAAAGATGGCCAGCAGCACAAGCACGGCGATGACGCCTGCGATGCTGAGCTTCATGAATTTCGTGAAGGCGATCCAGGTCGCCTGATGCGAGCGGACGGTCTCTGCACTGACCGGGTTCGGACTCACGGCCGCCATATCGATCAACCCTCCAACAGTTTCTTCTGCCCGCAAATTTTGACGCGGACGCGTAGAAACGCAACAGATTCCGAGTGGAATCGTCAACCTTGCCGGAAGGGTGGCGGTCTGTCGGGGGGGAGTCTAGAGCGGCGGGTTAACCAAGGCCGCAAGGTCCGGAACCGGACCGTCGATCCGCACCAGATCGCCATCGACTCGGGCGCGGCCTTCAGCGATCAGGCGGACGGCATGCGGATAGAGCCTGTGTTCCGACACAAGCACCCGGTCGGCCAGGCTGTGGCCATCGTCGCCGGGCAGGACAGGCACCGCAGCCTGGGCGATGATCGGTCCCTCGTCCATTTCCGGACGCACATAATGCACGGTGCAGCCATGGAAGCGGACGCCGGCGGCCAGCGCCCGCTCATGGGTATCCAGCCCCTTGAAGGAGGGCAGCAGGGACGGGTGGATGTTGATGAGCGCGTTGTGCCATTGCCCGACGAACCAGGGCGACAGCAGGCGCATGAAGCCGGCAAGGCAGACCAGTTCGACACCGGCCTCGCGCAGGGAGGCATCCATCGCCGCCTCGAAGGCCGGCTTGTCGCCTGGATAGTCGCGGTGGTTGACCACCGCGGTGGCGATCCCAGCGCCGGATGCACGCTCAAGACCGACGGCATCGGCCTTGTTGGACAGCACCAGCGCGATCTCGGCCGGGAAGCCCGGCGCGGCGCAGGCGTCGATCAACGCCTGCAGATTGCTGCCGCGCCCCGAGATCAGGACGCCGAGCTTCAACTTGCTCATCAACGGATCCTTAGGCGTCCCTTACGCGGTCCAGGCCGCGTCCATGCCAGTGACGGTCACGCGGGCGTCGCCGTCCTTCAGAGCCGTGACGGTGCCGACGGTGAAGACCGTCTCGCCGCCCTCGCGCAGGATATCGATGGCTTCGGCCGCCTTGTCGGCCGGAACCACGACGACCATGCCGAGGCCGACGTTGAAGGTGCGCGCCATTTCGTACGGGGCGATGCCGCCGGTCTTCATCAGCCACGAGAAGACGGGGGGCAGGGTCCAGGTCGAAGCGTCGAGAACGACACCCAGCCCGTCCGGCAGGACGCGGGGAATGTTCTCGATCAGGCCACCGCCGGTGATGTGGGCCATGGCACGGACCGTGCCGGCGCGCACCGCCTTCAGCGTGCTCTTCACATAGATGCGGGTCGGGGTCAGCAGAGCTTCGCCCAGTGTCTTCGAGGCATCCCACGGGCAGGCGGCGTCGTAGCCGAGGCCCGATTTCTCGACCAGCTTGCGCACCAGCGAATAGCCGTTGGAGTGCACCCCGGTGGAGGCGAGGCCGAGGACCACGTCGCCCGCCTGGACGGCGGAACCGGTCAGGGCATGCTGGCGCTCGACCGCACCGACGGAGAATCCGGCGAGGTCGTAATCGCCCTCCGAATACATGCCGGGCATCTCGGCGGTCTCACCGCCGACGAGCGCGCAGCCGGCCTGGCGGCAGCCTTCGGCGATGCCGGCGACGATGTCGCGGCCGGCGGCCACGTCGAGCTTGCCGGTGGCATAGTAATCCAGGAACAGAAGCGGCTCGGCGCCCTGCACCACCAGATCGTTGACGCACATGGCGACGAGATCGATGCCGACCGTGTCGTGACGGTTGGCGAGAATCGCCACCTTCAGCTTGGTGCCGACGCCGTCGGTCGTCGCGACCAGAAGCGGATCCTGGTAGCCGGCGGCGCGCAGATCGAACAGCGCGCCGAAACCGCCCAGGCCCGCGTCGGAGCCTGAACGCGCGGTGGAGCGGGCAAGCGGCTTGATCGCTTCGACAAGCGCGTTGCCCGCATCGATGTCCACACCGGCCTGCTTGTAGGCGTCGGACATGTTATAGGACTGGGTGCTGATGGTATCCTCGCTTGGGCTGAGCTATATACCGGGCCTTGGGCTCGGGCCGAACATACTCGAATCGGAAGGCTTTGCAATGCTCCACCGCCGCCGCGCGCCGCTCCTCGCCGGTCTTGCTGCCATGTCCACCGCTCTGGTCGTTGCGATGACCGGGCCGGCCGGGGCGCAGACCGGTTCCCCGCCGCCGGCCGCCGTCTCCGCTGCCGCCGCTCCGTCCGCTGCAGACCCCTTCGCGGTTTCCGGCGTCCGGGTCGACATCAACGGCAGCAATCCGACCACCGTGCGCGATCAGGCAATCCGCGAGGCGCAGGCCAAGGCCTGGGCGGAGCTGTACCGCCGGCTCGTTCCCGGCGGCGGCAACCCTCCGCGCCTGTCCGATGGCGAGATCGCCAAGCTGGTCCAGGGCTTCGAGATCGACGAGGAGAAGGTGTCGGCCAGCCGCTATGTCGGCGCCATCACCGTGCGGTTCCGGCCCAACGCGGTGCGCGATGCCCTTGGTCAGAGCGGCGGTGCCACCCAGTATGTCGAACCGCCGTCGCGGCCCTTCGTCATCCTGCCGGTAACGCTGACAGACGGTCGCACAATCCTGTGGCAGGACCGCACCCCCTGGCGCGCGGCCTGGGAGGCGCGGCAGCCCGCCGCCTCGCTGGTGCCGCTGGTGGTGCCGGACGGCGAGTTGTCCGATGCCCAGGCGATCAGCGGCGAGGACGCCGTCGCCGGCAATGCCGACGCGCTTGCCCGCATCGCCCAGGCCTACAAGGCCGGCGGAGTCGTCGTCGCCCGCACCGATCTTCCGGCCAATGGCCCCGATCCTGCCCGCGGCATGACGGTCGACGTCACCCGTTACGGGCTGGACGGCACGCGCGAGAACCAGACGGTGCAGGTGAAGGGCGGCGGCACCGCCGACGAACTGCTGAGCCGCGCCGTCGCGTCGGTCGGCACGCAGGTGGATGAGTCGTGGAAGCGCGAGCACACCACCGCCACCGGGCCGGAGCAGAACACCCTCGTCCGCGTGCCGCTGACCGCGGTGAACGACTGGGTGGAAACGCGCAAGCGGCTGTCCGCCGTCAATGCGGTGACCCGCAACACCCTGATGTCGATCAGCCGCAGCGAGGCGCTGATCACCTTGACCTACCGCGGTGCGCCCGAACAGCTGGCCCAGGCGCTCGCCCGCCAGGATCTGAGCTTCGCGCATGCAGCGCCGCCCGTCGCCGCCCCTGTTGCCGCCGGCTACCCCGCGTTGCCGGTTCAGTCGGCTGACTGGCAGCTGACGCTGCTGCCGCGCGGGTCGGGTGCCGCGTCGGCCGGTGCGGTTCCGTCCGCCGCCACGCCGATGGCGTCCCCGACATCGCTGGCGCCGTCGGCACCGATGGAGGCGGGTGCAGTGGGCACGATAGGCGCGCCGCCGCGCAACCTGGGAACGCTGCCGGCGAAGAGCGCGCCGTGAGCGTACCCAACATCATCACCTTCCTGCGCATCGTGGCGGTTCCGGCCGCGATGTACATGATCCTCACCGGCAGGATGGAGTGGGCCTTCGCCCTCTTCGTCGCCGCCGGCCTGTCCGATGCGCTGGACGGTGCCATCGCCCGCATGTTCCGCGCGCGTACGGTGCTGGGCGGCTATCTCGATCCGCTGGCCGACAAGGCACTGATCGTCGGGGTGTACATCGCCCTCGCCTGGGTCGGCACCATCCCGCTGTGGCTGGCGATGATGGTGGTGTTCCGCGACATCATGATCATCGGCGGCGTCATCCTGCTGTTCACGCTGAAGGAGACGCTGGCGATGCAGCCGCTCTACATCAGCAAGGTGAACACGGTGGTGCAGATCGCGCTGGCCGCCGCGGTGCTGGCACCGCCGGCACTGGGGCTGCCGGACATCCATCTGAATGGCTGGGAACTGGTCGATGTGCTGGTGTACGTCTGCACGGTGACGACAGTGTTGTCCGGTTTGCTGTACGCCCGGCGTGGCGCCTTGCTGTTCAACCGGCTCGGCGGCGTTCCGTGACGCCGGCGAAGCAACTCCGCTTCTGGCTGATCGGCTTGGGCCTGTCCGTTCTGGCGCTTTGGCTGCTGGCGGACATGCTGCTGCCCTTCGTTGTCGGGCTGGCCATCGCCTACCTGCTCGACCCCGCGGTCGACCGGCTGGAGGCGGCGCGGCTGCCGCGCTGGCTCGGCACCACGCTCGTGCTGCTCGGCTTCGTGCTGGTCATGGTGCTGATGGCGCTGCTCCTGCTGCCGCTGGTGCAGGGGCAGGTCTCCCACCTGCTGGAGGTGCTGCCGAACTATGCGGCCTTGGTGAAGGAGCGGCTGATCCCAGCGCTTGACCGTTTCATCCACCGCCTGCCGGCCGACGACGTCGAGCGGCTGCGCGCCGCCGCCGGCAATTATGCCGGAGAGGTGGCGGGGCTGGTCGGTCGTGTCGTCACGCGCATCCTGTCGGGCGGGCTGGCGCTGTTCGACATCGTCACGCTGATGTTCATCACGCCCATCGTCGCCTTCTATATGATGCGTGACTGGGACCTGATGGTGGGGAAGGTCGATTCGTGGCTGCCGCGTCAGCATGCCGAGACGGTGCGCGAGCAGGCTCGAGAAGTGAACGTCACCCTGTCCGGTTTCGTGCGCGGGCAGGCGACGGTCTGCGTCGTGCTGGGCGTGTTCTACGCGCTGGCGCTGTCGGCGGCCGGACTCGACTTCGGGCTGGTGATCGGTCTGGTCGCCGGGCTCCTGTCCTTCATCCCCTATGTCGGCAGCCTGTTCGGCTTCGTCGCCAGCACCGGCCTTGCCCTGCTGCAGTTCGACGAGTTCTGGCGTGTCGCAATTGTCGTCGGCATCTTCCTGTTCGGGCAGGCGGTGGAAGGCAACGTCCTGACGCCGAAACTGGTGGGCGACAAGGTCGGGCTGCATGCGGTCTGGGTGATGTTCGCCCTGCTGGCCGGCGGCAGCCTGTTCGGATTCGTCGGTGTGCTGCTGGCGGTGCCGGTCGCTGCGGTGATCGGCGTGTTGACCCGCTTCGCCTTGCGACAGTATCTGTCGAGCCCGTATTACCGCGGCACCGACGCGGAACGCTGATGGGTGTGTCCGCATGAGCTTGCCGGCGCAGATACCGCTCGATCTCGGGCACCGGACGGCGATGGGCTGCGAGGATTTTCTCGTCGCACCCAGCAACGCGGATGCCGTGGCGTGGCTGGACCGCTGGCCGTCCTGGCCGGCCCCGGCGCTGACTCTGTACGGACCCGCCGGCTGCGGGAAGACGCACCTGTCCCAGGTCTGGCGCGCACGCAGTCACGCCCTGGTGACGCGCGGCGATGCCCTCGAGTCGGCTACGGTGCCGTCCCTGCTGGCCCCCGCCAACGCGGTGGTCGTCGAGGATGCCGATATGGTGGCCGGCAGGCCGGAGCGGGAACAGGCGTTGTTCCATCTCTACAACCTCGCCCGCGAGCAGCAGGGCCATCTTCTGCTCCTGTCACGCAAGGCGCCGTCGCACTGGCGGACGAAGCTTCCCGACCTGCGGTCGCGCATCAAGGGCGCGCCGGCGGTCGAGGTCCGTCCGCCCGACGACGCGCTGCTGGCCGCGGTGCTGGTCAAGCTGTTCGCCGACCGCCAGTTGCGGCCGGGGATGGAGGTCATCACCTATCTGCTGGCACGGATGGAGCGGTCGCTCGATTTTGCCCGCCGTCTGGTGGCGGCGCTGGACCATGCATCGCTGGCCGCCCATCGCGGCGTGACCGTGCCGTTGGCGCGGGAAGTCCTTTCGGAACTGCAACGGACGGAACCGCAACGATCCGGTTCCAAAACGACACTCTGATATCGACAAGGGAAGAGACGATCATGGATTTGGGTATCGCCGGCCGCCGTGCCATCGTCTGCGCCGCCAGCAAAGGGCTGGGCCGCGCCTGCGCCTTCGCCCTGGCCCGCGAGGGCGTGCATGTCACCCTGACCGCCCGCAACGCCGATGTGCTGGAGGCGACCGCCGAGGAAATCCGCAAGGCGACCGGAGTCGCCGTCACCACCGCCGCCGGTGACATCTCGACGGAGGAGGGTCGGGCCGCGGCGCTGGCCGCCTGCCCGGAGCCGGACATCCTGATCAACAATGCCGGCGGTCCGCCGCCGGGCGACTTCCATGACTGGGACCGCGAGGATTGGATTCGGGCGCTGGACGCCAACATGCTGACGCCGATCTTCCTGATCAAGGCGACGGTGGATGGCATGATGTCCCGGGGGTTCGGCCGGATCGTCAACATCACCTCGGCCGCGGTCAAGGCACCCATCCCGATTCTCGGCCTGTCGAACGGCGCCCGTACCGGCCTGACCGGCTTTGTCGCCGGCCTGTCTCGGCAGACGGTGAAGCACAACGTCACCATCAACAACCTGCTGCCGGGTCCCTTCGAAACCGACCGCCTGCGCAAGACGATGGAAGGCGGTGCCAAAGCCGGCGGACGCAGCATCGACGAAGAGATGGAATTGCGCCGTAAGTCGAACCCCTCCGGCCGATTCGGCGACCCAGAGGAATTCGGGGCGACTTGTGCCTTCCTTTGTGCCGCCAGCTCCGGTTTTATGACCGGACAGAACATCCTTTTGGATGGCGGAGCCTTCCCCGGCACGATGTAACCTGCGGTATCGGGAGACGGGCAGCCGCCGCGTCTCAAGTTTGTCTCTCCAATTCGCTATAAAATCCGCCCATCGTCACAGGCCATTAAGAAACGGCAACGGGAAGGGGTGTTCCAGCATCGGCTTGGGCGCCGCTTCCCCGGTCCGCCGGTCGGCAAAACGCGGCAGTGCCGCGGCGACCGGACAACGGCTTTTGCGAGCCACTGGCACAGGAACGATGAGCATGCAGCAGAGTGTGGCGGCCCCCGCGGTCTACACCGACCTTGGCCGCGTCATGGAAAGCATCACCCGGCGCTTTCTGGACGTGCTTCGGATGGAACTGGCCCGCATCGGCGTGACCGACCTCAGCCCGACACAGGCGCTGATGCTGCTGCACATAGGCACCGAGGAACTGTCGGTCCGCGACCTGCTGGAGCGCGGCTATTATCTGGGGTCCAACGCCTCCTACAATCTGAAGCATCTGGTTGAGGCGGGATATGTCGACCGCAGCCCGTCCCAGCGCGACCGGCGGGCAGCCCGGCTCAAGCTGTCCGACCGGGGGCTCGCCACTTGCGAGGCGCTGAAAAAGCTGGAAGCGACACGTGCCGACAGCCTGCTTCGCACCGACAGCGATGGTGCCGATTTCGAAACCACCTATCGCACGCTCCGTCGGCTGGAGCGCGCCTGGACCGACCTGATCCGCTACGACGACGCCGATCCAGCCTGACAGATTTTTCCATACGACACGCAATATTCCACCCTCCTGTCCGTTCGATCTGTGTCCGGAATGGAACACCCGAGTCCACAACGGGAACATAAAGAGAACTGACTGGTTGCCGTTCCGCGTCCGTTCTGATAGCTCTATTGGAACAAGACACGAACAACGGAGGTTGGCATGTCGGTACTGGCTTTCCTGCGCGAATGCGTGACCCTCGCCTTTTTCCTGGCTGTGCTCTATGGCTGGGCCACGGTCGGGCCGATTCTGATCGGCTGAGGATGGCCGGGGTGCGCCCGAGGGTTTCGGGGGCGTATCCCTTCGAAAGAGGTCCCCAAAGGGGGAATGCCGCGTCGGTATTATATCCGAAATCCCAGCCCACCCCGGCCGGCGCAGCGCTTACATCGGGAACACGCGGACCCGTCCCTGGCCCATTCGAGAAGCCGAAAGGGGGGCGGTTCCGCGAACGCCGACAACGCGTGGGGATTGGGACGGATGCGGAATTTCTTTCGAAAGCGTCGTTCGGCCGCTGTGGCGGACGAGCGCATGCCGGCTGCCGGTGGCGGCCTTGGTAATCCGGGCATCACCGGCGGCGGCCTTGGTTCGAACCCGCTGACAGGCGGACCGGGTATGGCCGGTCCTGGCGCCGGCGCCGCTGGGCCTGGGATGGGCAATCCCGGTGGTCTTTCCAATGGGCCGGGATTCGCTCGGCCCGGCGGGGCTCACCTGCGACCGGTGGACGGCAACATGGGTGGCGGCACCGGCATCGGTGGCCGTGCCGGCTTCGATGCGATGCGCGGCCCGGCCGCTCCGCGGCCGCCGGATATCATCGACAACGAGACCACTGGCGACCGCCGAGGCCACATGTTCCCCCAGCCGGGCGGCCGGGATGGGGAGGGCGAGCATGACCTGCCGCGCTTCACCATGTCCGTCAATGGCGGATACCGCGGCGGCATGGGGGCCAACGCGCCGGCCATGCTGAAGGGCCTGACGCCGGAACTGAACGGCCTGCTGCGCGAAGCCTTCACGCCGACCCGGCCGAAGCAGCAGTTGAACGGCCTGTTCATCGGCCGCAATGACACGCTGCGCCGCATCATTTCGGCCATCGAGGAGGAGCGTGCGCACGTCATCCTCTATGGCGATCGCGGCCGCGGAAAGACCTCCGTCGCCAACGCGATCGAGAAGATTGCCGGGCAGGCGGGCTATCTGTCGCTGAAGCTGACCTGCAGCGGCGAACTGAGTTTCGAGGACATCTTCAGGCATTTCCTGAAGAAAATCCCGTCGACCTATTACCGCTCGGCGCTCGACAATCCGTTCGCGGCGCGGCGCAACTTCGCCAGCCTGAACGAGCTGCTGCCGGACGGAACCTTCAGCGTCACCGAGCTGAACGAGGTTCTGTCGGGCATCCACGCCACTCATGTGCTGCTGATCCTGGACGAGTATGACCGCGTCCAGGACGAGGATTTCCGCAACAAGCTGGCGGAGCTGTTCAAGAACCTGACCGACAGCTCGATCCCGGTCACCCTGCTGGTGGTCGGCGTCGCCGAGAACCTCGACCAGCTGCTGGGCAAGCATCCGTCGATCCAGCGCTCGTTGGTGCCGGTTCATCTTCCGCTGATGACCGATCAGGAGATCGGCCGGCTGATTCAGGCCGGTGCGCAGAATGCCGGTATCGAGTTCGCCCCCGATGTGGTGCGGCGGATCGCCGAGTTCGTGCGCGGCCTGCCGTATTACGCCCAGCTTCTCGGCCTGCATGCGGCGCGTAGCGCCGTCAGCCGCGGAAGCAAGCTGGTGGAGCGGCCGGACTTGGCCTATGCCGTCGCCCGCTGCCTGCAGGAAGCCGAGCGCGGCATTGTCGAAAGCTACGCCCGTGCGCTGGCTGCCGACCGTCGAGCCGAGTTGGAGGACGCATTGCTGGCTGCGGCGCTGTGTCCGGCCGATGCCTACGGCGTGTTCGATCCCAAGGATCTGGCGGGAGACAGCGGAGAATTGCCGAGCGCATCGACGCTCGACCTGCTGAAGCGCCTGACACGGGAGGACCATGGCGGCGTCCTGGCCCCGGTCGTCGAGCCGGGACTGGAGCGCTATCGCTTCCGCAACCAGATGATGCGCCAATATGTCCTGATGCGTCAGGCCAGCGAGCGCGGCCAGATCTGATCCATCCCCGATCAGGCCGTCCTTCGGCCCTTCCCCGGCAACGGGGGAGGGCCGTTCTTTCATGGCTGACGATTCCCAGCCGGATCGTTCGGAAAGCTGTGTAACGCTACAGAAACGCTGCGCGCCGCTGGCCGCTGGCCTTTTGCCATGCCCATTCCACCACGACGCTCAACAACCGCTCCAGAGACGGTTTCACCTCAGCCGCCAGTGCCGGGCGGAAGTGATAAGGGGCGTCCTCGTCCATATAGGTAGACTGGGTCAGCTCAAGCTGGATGGCGTGGATGTTCTCTTCGGGCTGGCCATAGCTGCGGATGATGAAGCCTCCGCGCAGCCGGCCGTTCAGCGCGGCTGAATAGCGCTCGGAAGCCGAAAGGACATTCATCAGCCGGACGACCAGCGGCTGGGCGGCGCTGCTGCCGTCGCCGGTGCCCAGATTGAAGTCGGGCAGGGTGCCGTCGAAGAAGCGGGGAACAGCACTGCGCACCGAATGGGCATCGAACAGGATCGCCACGCCATAACGGTCGCGCAGGGCCCGGAGTTCGCTGCGCATCTGTTCATGATACGGACGCCAATAGGCGCCGATCCGCCGGTCGATCTCCGCACGACCGGGTTCGAACCCCGGTCGATAGATCGGTGCGTGGTCGAACGTGGTCACGGGGCAGATTTCGGTGGGAGCCTGCCCCGGCTGCGGCACGGCTCCGTCGGGATCGCGGTTGAGGTCCACCACGTACCGCGAACACAGCGCCGTCAGGAAACCGATTCCGAGTGCGGGAGCGAAGTGATACAACCGGTCCAGATGACGGTCGACGTCGGGCTGCGCCAGTCCCTCCGGCGTCATCGTTGCGGCGATGTCCGGCGGAATCATGGTCCCGACATGCGGAATGCTGAGCAGGACCGGGGTTTCGCCCGGCTGGAAGCGGAAGGTTTCCATGGCTCGTCTCGTCATCGGAACGGCTTGCGCAGCACTGTGTGCAGTGCGGCAGGGCCAGCGCTGGGACTATGACGGGCGGTGCCGCACCGCGTCAAACAGATTGCGTTTTTTGAAAGAATGGGGATGCCGGATTGGTGGAAACCTATCCTTACGCATTCCATTTCCTGCTGCGCCCCGCGTAATTGCCGATTGACCTTGACCTGCGCTTGCCGGAGACTTTCGCGCAATCGGCGACCGCCCGGCAGAAGGCGTCGCCCCGCACCGGACAAAGCTGTTCCTTGGATTGTTCCCAGGCGACCGGACAAAAGTCTTCGACAACACACGGCGCCCTGTTTTCGCAGCCCCGGTGACGAAGCAACGCAGCAGGGGAGAAGCGACCATGACCACCACCACCCGTCTTGGCGCGGCCATGCCCGGCCGGCGCCAGATGTTGTTGCCTCTTGCGCTCGCCCCCGTCGCCGGCTGGGCCGTATGGGTCGCCGGAACGCCGGAGGCGCCGATCCATCCCGCCGGCTCCTTTCATCTGCCCTTGGACGAATCCACGGCAATCTGGCGCGATCTTGGCGCCGTGCGGATGGGCGGCATGGCGGGCGATCCACAATTTCCGGTGAAGGTCTCGGCCTTGGACGGCCGGCCGGTCACCGTGCGCGGCTTCATGGTGCCGCTGACCGACGGGGGCACTCACAACCGCTTTGTCCTGTCCGCCAATCCGATGGCCTGTCCCTCCTGCGAAAGCCCCGGACCGGCGACCATGATGCATGTCCACACATCGATTGCCCTGCCGGCGACGCGGGAACCGCTGACCCTGACCGGAACCTTGCGGCTGCGTCCGCAGGAAGGATTGTTCTACCGCCTGGACCGCGCCGAGCAGCGCTGGGCCTGAGTTGCGCGGCAAGTTCCCGCAAGGTGCAACCGTGACGGTGGCCGCTGCCCGGACGGGCGCGTTGTCGATGGCGGCGGCGTTGCTTCTCTATGGCGGCCTCAGCGTGCCGGCACCACCGGCCCTCCGAGGGGTGGAACTGTCCATCGGCCTTTTGATTCTGCTGTCGATTGGCTGGCAATGGCCGCTGGCGGTGGCGAGCGGCCATGCGCTGCGAACGTCCTCCGGCGTCGGGTGGATACCGGTGGCGATTGTGGCGTTCGCCTGGCTGCTGTGGGTGCCACTGCTGCGGGGAGCGGCGCTGGGGTGGGAAGCGGTCGATATCCTGCGTGACGTCGTGCCGCTCTTGTACCTGTTCCTTCCCGTGCTCTTGGTGCCGGCGCTACGCGCCGCAGGGCCAGCCGCCGTCCGCGCGCTGGCCGGTGGGCTGGGCGTTGCTGGCCTGCTGCTTGCCCTGCGTTGGTGGCGGCAGGCGGATTGGGGATTTGGCGCCGTCGGACACCGGGCGATGGCCGACGGTGGCGTTTATCTGCTCAACGCACCGTCGGTATTGTTCGCTGCCGTGGCTCTGCCGGCAATGGCCTTGTCGTTGATCGGCACTGGCGGACGCTTCCGCCATTGGCTTGCCGCGATTCCCTGTGCCATCGGCGGGGCGCTGTGCCTTGCCGCCCTGGCCGGAGCGGTCCACCGCACCGCGCTGGGGCTGGCGCTGCTGTCGATGGCAATGATCGCCCTGTGGTGGGCGCGGCGGAAGCTGTGGCTGGCCTTGCCTCTGCTGATCGGTCTGGGGCTGGCGGTTGCCGCCGGTGGGGATGCGCTGGTCGGGGCGTGGCAGCAGGCGGCCGAGAAAACGCGGCTGACCGGGATCAATGCCCGCTGGGAAGAGACGGCGGCAGTGATCGAGCATGCCGTCTCCTCCCCCTGGGCGTTGCTTTTCGGTGACGGCTGGGGAGCCCGGATTGCCAATCCGGCGGTAGGCGGCTGGCGCGTCAGCTATACCCACACACTGGCGAGCTACAGCCTGCTGAAAACCGGATTGTGCGGCATGGTGGCGCTGGCGGCCTATCTGGGCGTTCTGGTCCGGCCCTGGTGGAGGCTCCTGGCGGCCGATCCGCCCTTGGCCCTGGCGGTGGTGCCGCCTCTGGCGATGGCGCTCTGCCTCCACACGAGCTTCAAGTACCTCGACACCGGCGTCATCCTCACGCTGATGCTTCTGGCGGCCGAGTGCAGGAAGGAGTTGTCTGATCGCTAGAGGATCTTCATACTTTCGCGTGTAATTAACGATTCGGTGCGCCGTGCCACTCGATCCTCCATCGATCCTTTTCGTCAACCGGGTGTTCCCGCCTGACCGGGGGGCCACCGGCCGTTGCCTGTGGGATATTGCTGGCCGAATCGCAGCCGCCGGCTGGCGGGTAACGGTGGTGGCCGACGGGGAGCAGACCGATGGCAAGACGGAAAGCTGCACCGTTCCTGCCGGAGTCACTCTTGTCCGCACCGGCCGCAATATGACCCGGGGCGAACGGCCGGATGCCCGCGCCTATCTCGACTCGCTGCGCCGGCTGACCGGCCAAGCCCTGCGCCTGCCGCGCCAAGACTTGGTCGTGACGATGACCGATCCGCCGATGCTGGCGCTGGCCGGCCCGGTTTTGGCTGCGCGCCATGGTGCGGCGTCGCTGCACTGGTGCCAGGATCTTTACCCGGACCTTCTTCCGGTGCTGGGGGTGCGGATGCCGGACCTGCTGCGCCGCATCGCCGGGCATGGTATGGCGCGGGCTTTGCGGCGGCAGGAAGGAGTGGTCGCCATCGGGCGCTGCATGCGCGAGCGCATCGTCGCCTCCGGCGTGGCAGCGGACCGGGTGACCGTGCTGCCGAACTGGCCCGATCCGGCGATCCGTCCTCTGGAGAAGGCCGGCAACAGCTTTCGACGCTCGCTTGGTTTGGCGGAGGGCGACGGCCGGTTCCTGGTGATCTATTCCGGAACATTGGGGCTGGCCCATCCGATGAACGGTGTGCTGGAGGCTGCAGCCCGGCTAATGAACAGCAATCCGGCCGTGCTTTTCCTTCTGGTCGGCGAAGGCAGGGGATTCGCCGCGGTGGAAGAGGCCGCACGCCGTCAGGGCTTGCGCAATCTGCACCGGCTCCCCTGGCAGCCTGCCGACCGGCTGGCGGAATGCCTGTCGGCCGCCGACCTGCATCTCGTGGCGATGGACCCGGCGGCAAAGGGGCTTCTGGTGCCAAGCAAGCTGGCCGGGGTGCAGGCGGCCGGCCGGCCCTGCCTGTTCCTGGGACCGGCGGAAAGTGAGGCTGCGGCACAGGTCGACGGGTGCGGCATGGTGATCGACCCGCTCGACGGAATCGCCATCGCCGCCGCCGTGCAGGCCTATGCCACCGACCATGGCCGTTGTGCCGCGGAGGGGCAGCGCGCCGCCTGCAAGGCCGAGGCCTGGACCGCCGACCGTGCCGCCGTGGCCTTCATCGGTCTGGCCGAACGTCTGGTCGAGGCGCGCCGCGCCGTCCGTCCGCTGTTGGGGAGGCCGCTGCCCCATGCCTGACGGCGTCAGTGCCCCGCTTCCCAATCGGCCTCAACGGCATGCCATGACGCTGGCTCTGCCCATGGCGGGAGAGCAAGGCGACCTGCGCAGTTTCGTTCGTACACTGATAGCCGGCTGGCGCTGGCTGCTCGGTGGCTTGGTGGGTGGTGTGGCGCTTGCGGTGTCGGCTCTGTGGCTGGTGACGCCGGCCTACACCGCGGCAATGGTGATCGGACCGACGGCCCGGGTCGGCTCCGCCGCGATGGGGGCACGGGTGCCGACCCTGAACGGCCGCGACTCCACCGGCGTTGCCGAACCGGGAGCCGGGGACGAATCGCTGTCCGACTTCGCCCGCTATCTCGAACTGTTCGGTTCGGGACCGGTGGCCGACCGTCTGGCTTCTGACCCCGCCATCCTGCGTGCCCTGTTTGCCGAGCGCTGGGATGCGGAAACAGGGCGGTGGCGTCCCCCGCCCGGACTGTTGCCGACGATCAAGCGGGCGATGCTCGCGATGGTCGGGCGCGAGGACTGGGTTGAACCGGACGGCGACCGGTTGTCGCGCACCCTGCGTGACCGGCTCGTGGTCGACATGCTGCGGTCGGGGCCGATGCGGCGCATCACGTTCCGCCATGCCGACCGGGCGGCCGCGGTCGAACTGCTCGGGCGGATTGCCGCGGCCACCGATGCCCATCTGCGGGGGGAGGCGGCCCGGCGCAGCGCCGCCCAGATCGCCCATATCAAGCTTCGCCTTGGTGCCGTCACCGTGGCGGAGCATCGGCAGGCATTGAGCGACCTGCTGCTCGACCAGGAGCGTATTGCGATGATGATCGGCGTCGAGTTGCCCTTCGCCGCCGACATGATCCAACCGCCGACCGCCGCCACCCTGCCGGACTGGCCGAACCCTGCCGTGGTGATTCCGCTCGCAGGGCTGGTCGGGCTTGTCGGCACCGGATTCGCACTGTCCGTATCTCATGCCCTGAGGGAGCGGACGACGGCGGGAAAGGTGGCGGGAGTGGAGGTGGCGCCATGAGGGTTTGCAGCATGTTTGCGCCTGCCATGGCCGCTATTCCGGTCTCCGTGGTGGTGATGACACGGAACGAGGCGGCAAACCTGCCGCATTGCCTGACGTCGCTCGCCCGATTCGCAGAATGTTTCGTGGTCGACAGTGGCAGCGATGACGGCACGCCCGACATCGCATGGTCGCATGGCGCGCGTGTGATCCCCTTCCGTTGGAATGGCCGCTATCCCAAGAAGAAGCAGTGGTGCCTGGATACTCTGCCATTCGCCCATGACTGGGTTCTTTTCGTCGATGCCGATGAACGGCCGACGGTGGAGCTAATCGAGGAGATTGCCCGCTTGATGGCGGCCGGCACGGACCGCGTTGCCTACTGGATCGACGGCAGGCCGGTCGTCCGTGGCCGGCCGTTGCGCTTCGGCTGCTGGAACCGCAAGCTTGCCCTGTTCGACCGTCGGAGCGTGCGCTATCCCGATCAGCCCGACCTCGATGTCGCCGCGATGTGGGAGGTGGAGGGGCATTACCAGCCGCAGGTGGCCGGCACGACCGGCCGGCTTCGCCATCCGATGATCCATGAGGATGCAAAGCCGCTTTCGGCCTGGTTCGACCGGCATAACCGCTATTCTGACTGGGAGGCGGCGATGCGTGCAGACGGTCGGATGGACCGGTTGATCACGGGTGAACCGGATGGTGGCTCCAACGCCTTTCCTGGTTTCCGCGCCCTTTTCGGCCGGCGCATGCAGAAGCGGCTTTTCCAGCGCCTGCCGGGCCGGCCGCTCTTGGCATTCCTGCATGCCTATGTGCTGCGCCTTGGCGTCCTCGATGGCGCAGCAGGGCTCGACCACGCGCTGGCGCGTGCGTTCTACTATTGGCAGGTCGGATTCAAGATGCGGTCCGCGGCAATGGGCCCGGGAGCGTTTGACCGTTTCCCGCCAAACCGCGCCGCTTCCGAGTCCGTCCGGAACATCCGTCCAACCGGCGATCTTTATTCTTCGAGCAGCGCAATCCGGTCGCCACCCAATGCCTTCAGCAGATCGAAGGTCCGCTTGCGCACACCCGGATCCTCGATCCGGTAATAGGCGCGCACCAACTCCAGCGTTTCGCGGCGGGCCATCGATTCGAACTCGTCCGTCTCGCTTATCCCCTCGGCCGGAGCTTCGGCGGCAATCTGGTCGGGGGACGGCATGTCGTCGAAAAAATAGCTGACCGGCACACCGAGAACCTGGGAAAGGTTGTAAAGGCGGCTGGCGCTGATGCGGTTCGACCCGCGCTCGTACTTCTGAAGCTGCTGGAAGGTGATCCCGACCGCTTCGCCCAGCTTCTCCTGGCTGAGGCCAAGCAGGGTCCGGCGAAGCCGCAGGCGGGCTCCGACATGGATGTCGATGGGGTTGGGACCTTCGCCGCGGCGCGACAGAGTGTGGGCGGGGGCGAGTTTGGTTTTGGTCGCGCTCATAAGTCGTACCTCAAAAGGAAAGCCAGAGGGAAGGCGCCGCGAGAATGCTTAGTTCAGAAAGTAAATTCTATGCAACCATTTGTGCGTATCAACGGTCCGTTTGGGTGGAAGAGGGAGGATATGAGCGAAAGACATTAAATTTCAGGGCATCGGAAACGTAGTTTCGCGTAGATGGCAGGAAGCTGCTGGCGTAATGCCAGTGCGACTCGTTGTGCGCCGGTGATCGTTGCCGTGCGCACGGTGCTGTGGCCAAAATGCCGCTGCCGAATCGCCGCCTGCTCATACCGACCTGTGGTCGCATCGCGTTGCGACAGACCGCCGGGCGCAAACAGGCAGACCGGCCAGCGCAGCCGTTCGGCCCGGCCGCGCTTCAGCACCGACAATGTGAAGTCATAATCGGCCGCGATCCGGTAGCCGGAGTCGAAGCGGAGCCCTGCGAGTGCGGACACGGAATAAATCATCGCCTGATGGTGGGTGAACATGCCCAGCGACGCCCAACGATGGGATCGGGCGGGCTTCAGCAGGATACGTCCATCCCTCTGCCGTTCCAGCGCATCGCCATAAAGAAGAACACAGTCGGAATGACTGCCGATCGCTCGCAAAAGCCGTATTCCGCTGTCCCCCGCCGCCAGCCGGTCGCCGGCATTCAGGAAAAGCACATGGCTGCAGCCAAGCCGGGACGCGGCGGCGAGCGCATCGTTCATCGCGTCATACAGGCCCGAGTCGCTGGTAGAGCGCCACCACAGCGGGACATCGGCATGGTCCAACAGCCACTCCGCCGTTCCGTCGGTGGATGCGCCGTCGGCGACCAGCCAGACGAGGTCGGCGCCGATCTGACCACGCAGGCTGTCATAGGTGTCGGCCAGTCCGGCACAGTCATCACGGACGACGGTCAGGATGCCGAGTCGGAGCGGGGCGTGCGCCGTCATCGCGTGATCACCGAAATCGACGCTGCCGTGATCGCCAGCTGGCTCAGGATGTTGCCGATGGCCTTGGTGGCGTCCAGCCCGTCGAAGGGGCGGGGATCGCGCGGTACCACAAGGATCGACCCCGGCGGGATCGTGTCCACCCTATGGTTCCAGGAGGACAGTGCCAGCGGCCGAGCCCGTCCGTCCGGCAGCACCAGGAAGCTGCGGCCGGTATCGGCATCCCGGGTCGGACCGCCCGCGTCGTCCAGATAATCTTCGGCACCCTTGCCGCTGACGAACTGTGCGGCGGTCGGATGAAGAACCTCGCCCGACACCGCCACGGTCAGCGGTCGTTTCGGGATCACGATCCGGTCATCGGGCTCCAGCAGCGGGTCGAGAGCCGGCCGGCTGCGCAGGATGGCCGGGTCCGCCTCCACCACCACTCGGCCGAGCGGTTCGGCCGCGCGGAGTTGGGCGGCGAGCTGGCGGGCCAATGCCACATTCTCCGCCTTCACCGGCTCGCCCTTTTCGACCTCCAGAGCCAGAATGCGCTCCAGTTCGCGCGCTTGCTGCTGGAACTGTTCCTTTTCGCGACGGCGTTCGGTCTCGCGGGTCAGTACGGCCCCAGCCGGATAGGCGTCGTCGATCAGGCCGCCGGCCCGCGCGATCAGTGAGGACAACGTCTCGCCGCGGCCGATGTCGTAACGGCCGGGACGGCGCACCGCCCCTTCGATGGCGACCGCGCGGGCCTCAAGCGCCTGCGGTCGCGGATTGACCCGCAGCGCATCGCCGGGGCCGATTCTGCGGCCGCCGTCATGGGTCAGATCGATGGCATTGCGCGTGCCGTTTGCCGCCGTGAGTTCCGCCACCGTGGGGTCGGCGTCGGTGGACAGCCCGCCTGCCGCAGCGACCAGGGCTGCCAGCGGCGTGAGGTCGGCAACCGGATAGCCGCCGGGATCGCGCACGGCACCGCGCAGTTGGACGGTCCGCTCCCCGATCACCGCGACGATGGCCGGATCGAGCAGAGCCGCCAGCATCGGCTGGTCGGTCTCGGCGTCACCCTTGTCCTCCATCCTGGAGTCGGCGGGCTTCACCAAGCCGCGGATATCGTCGGAAGCGAACAGGTGAATGCGGTCTCCGTCGGTCAGGCTGCGGTCGGCACGTCCGGCGGACACCTCCTGCGGGGAGAAGGGCAGGTAGGTGCGGCTCAAGGTCCGCCGGTCATAGCGTTCGACGATGCCAAGCAGCGGATATACGTCGCGTTTCAGCGCCTTGCCCTCTGCCAAAGCCTGACGCAGCGTGGCACCGGCCGGCAACCGGCGGGTGCCGGGGCGGCGGACATGGCCGATCAGCTCGTATTGGGGCGCCTCCGATTCGACGATGGCCTCGCGGGCGCCGGTGTTCTCCGGCCCATCGGCGACGGGATAGAAGCCGGGCCGCGGCACTCCGGCAAGGCGCAGAACCGAGTGACGCAGGGCGAGCGGCAGCAGATCCGGCACCGTTGCGAACAGGGGTGGGCAGGGGGCACGGGAACCGGTCAGCGTGGCGGCGGCGTGCGCCTGAGGACCGGTGGCGAGGGGACCGGCCGGCTCCGCCGCCAGGATGCGGGCCAGCGCGACCAGACCGGGACAGGCATCCGGCGGCGGTTGGCGTTCGCCGCGCAGCAGGGCCAGCACCGCCTCCGACGTCAGGAAATCGATGTCCCCAGCCCCCAGGACATAGAGCGTGTCGCCCTCCGAAAGCTGCCGGCGGTCGCGTCCGTTCAGAACTGCCGACAGGTCGACCGGCCGCAGGCTGCGCGTCGCCGTGGCAGGGGTGGTGCGTTCCAGGGCGGCGAAGGAAAGGTATGCCGATGGGCGCAGATCGGCGCGGGAAAGCAGTCCTGACATGGACTTGACCTGCGCCAATGCGCGGGGGCCGGGGCGCAGGACATGTCCGTCGAGCCGAACCTCGCCGCGCCGATCTTCCCGTTCCGGCGCGATCAGCAGCAGGTCGCCGTCACCGAACCGCTTGGTGTCGGCATCGGCGATCTCCTCCGTCGTTTCCTCGCCCGATGGCCCGATGCCGAATCGCACAAGCCGTCCGCGGCCGGGCCGCAGTGCGCCACCGGCGAGGTCGCGCATCTCCGACGCCGACAAAAGGCCGCCACCCGGCGGCAGTTCATAAATGCCCGGCCGTTTCACCGGTCCGGCAATCGCGACGGTGGCACCGAGCGGCGGAACGAACAGGCGGTCACCGTCACGCAACGGCATATCCGCATTGCCGGCGGCACCTGCGATTTGCAGGGCGTAGAGGTCGACAATGACCGCACCGCCGGACCGCATCAGCCTGACTGCGCGCAGGCTGCCGCCGCGATCCACACCGCCGGCGGCCGACAGCGCATCGAGCACGGTGGCGAAGGCGCTGATTTCCTGCCGGCCGGGCCGGCGGACGGCGCCGGTGACCAGCACGCCGATCCTCCGCACCTCCGCCAGCGAGGCGAAGGCATCCGTGCTGGGCCAAGTCGAGGTGACGGTCGCCGCAAGGTCGCGTCGCAGTGCGTCCAGCGTCAGACCGGCGGCCGTCAGCGGCCGCAAATCGTCCACCACCAACTGTCCATTGCGATCGACGGTGAAGCGTTTGCTGAAGGATTTCTGCCCGCGCAGGGTAACCAGAACCGTGTCGCCGGTATTCAGGACATAGTCGCCCTGGATGGCCCCGGGTGCGGCCTCGGCTGTCGAGGCCGCGTCGGTGGCGGATGCGAACAGGTCATAGCCGAACTGGCGCACCGGTTCTCCCGCACGGGCGGAGAAGGCCGCCTCCAGGGGAGACTCCGCCGATGTCGATTGAGGCCCCGGCAACACTGGGTCGCCCTTTGTCGGCCCAGCGGCCGACACGGCGCACGCCCACAGAACCAAGGCCACCCCGGGCACGATTCGGGAGAATATCCTGCACGCAGCAGACAGCATGGATGTCCAGCAACCCCAGCAATCACCCGCACAGCGCGAGTGATCGGCGTTGAACACTATCGCGTGCAATAGGCCGAAAGGCAACGGCCTGCGTCCGGTGCGCCATGCAAAAGGGTGGCATCCATGGGTGGCAGAGGGCGCTATGATGAGGCCGCCTTCCGCTGGTCCTGAATTCGCGGGAACGGCGAAACAGTCAAGGAAGCCAACGGCGTGATCGTCATCCACAGTGAAGAGCACCGGCTGCAGGCCGGCCGTTCCGAACTCAACGACGGCCAACTCGTTCCCTGCTACGAGAAGCCTGCGCGTGCCGACATCGTGCGGGCGCGAATCGAGGCGGTCGGACTGGGGCCGGTCGTAGAGCCCAGCCGCCACGGCATCGCCCCGCTGGAACGGGTGCATGACGCCGGCTACCTCGGTTTTCTCCAGACCGCCTGGGACGACTGGGTGGCGGAGCATGGCGCGGATATCGACGCGCTGCCTCTGAACTGGGTGGCACCGGGAATGTCACGGCGGCGGGTGCCCCGGTCCATCGACGGGCGGCTCGGCTTCTACTCCTTCGATGCAGGGACGCCGATCACCGCCGGCACTTGGCGGGCCGCCATGTCGGCAGCCGATAGCGCGCTGACCGGCACCGACCGGCTGCGGGCCGGTGACCGCAGCGCCTTTGCACTCTGCCGTCCGCCGGGCCATCACGCCGGCCACGCGTTCTACGGTGGCTATTGCTTCCTGAACAATGCGGCCATTGCAGCGCAGTCCCTGCGTGACGGCGGTGCTGCGCGTGTGGCGGTTCTGGATGTCGATTATCACCATGGCAACGGCACCCAGGAGATCTTCTGGGAGCGTGGCGACGTGCTGTTCGTATCGATCCACGCCGATCCGGCCGACGAATTCCCCTATTTCTGCGGTCATGCCGATGAGATCGGGGCGGGGGCCGGGGAAGGGGCGAATCTGAACCTGACGCTGCCCTGGGGGACCGACTGGAACGGTTACGCCCAGGCACTGGCCGCCGCGGCGGCGCGCATACGTGAATATGCCGCCGACGCGCTCGTGCTGTCGCTGGGGGCGGACACCTATGGCGGCGACCCGATTTCCCGTTTCCGCCTGTTGTCGGAGGATTTCCTGCGCATGGGCGCCGCCATCGCCGAAATCGGATTGCCGACCCTGTTCGTGATGGAGGGCGGCTATGCCGTCGACGATCTTGGCGTGAATGTCGCCAATGTCCTGTCCGGTTTCGAGCAGGGCTGAGGCGGAGAGGCGGGCGCAGGCAAGGACTTACCATTGCCGGTGCGGACGAATCGTCCTAAATTGATGGGAAGTTCGGCATCTGAGCGAGGATGCGGGCGGTGGCTGCCGACCTTTCCATCTCCACCCCGTCGATCGGATCCTACTCCACCCCGCGCAGCGCACCGCTGCGGCGGGATGGGAAGGACGCATCCGGGGCTCAAGGCGGCAAGAGCGGCTCCACGGACAGCGTCACCCTGTCCGACGCAGCCCAGCAGCAGGTCCAGAAGCTCAAGCAGGCCGACACCAGCGTCCGTCAGCATGAGGCGGCACATCAGGCTGCCGGCGGCGCCCATGCCGGCGGCGCTGCCTTCACCTTCACCCGCGGCCCCGACGGCAAGAACTACGCCACCGCCGGCGAGGTGCCGATCGATGTCAGCGCCGAATCGGAGCCGGCCGCCACCGTCGCCAAGATGGAGCAGGTCAAGGCTGCGGCGCTCGCCCCGGCCGACCCTTCGCCCCAGGACTTGCGCGTCGCCGCGCAGGCCGATGCGGCGAAGCTGCAAGCCCAATCGGAACAGCGCCGGCAGGGAGGCGATTCGGCGTCCGCACGCGCTGCTGCCGCCTATGGCGCAGCACAGGGATTGGGCAATGCGGGACGCAATTCCGGAAGGGGGACGGGGGTAACGGTCTGACGCCGCAGCGGCAGTGCCGCTCCCCCTTTCCGGTCGGTCAGCGACGCGGGGTGGTTTCGCCGTCGAGCGTCAGCAGGGCGCCATACAGTTCCGGCCGTCGGTCGCGGAAGACACCCCAGGAGGCGCGCTGGGCCGCGATGCGATCGAGATCGAAGCTGGCGGTCAGGACCGCCCGGCTTTCGCGGTCGGCCTGCGCGACGATCTCCCCCTGCGGGCCGGCGATAAAGGACGAGCCATAAAAGGTCAGCGCGCAGCTTTCTCCCTGCTCGATCCCGACTCGGTTGGAGGCGACCAGCGGCATCAGGTTCGCCCCGGCATGGCCCTGCATCACCCTGGTCCAATGGCCCTGGCTGTCGATGGAGGAATCCTGCGGTTCCGATCCGATGGCGGTGGGATACAGCAGGATTTCCGCCCCCTTCAGTGCCATGACGCGCGCCGTCTCCGGGAACCACTGGTCCCAGCAGATTGCGCAGCCGACCGTGGCGTAGCGGGTCTTGAACACCTGGATGCCGCTGTCGCCGGGGCTGAAATAGAACTTTTCCTGATAGCCGGGACCGTCGGGAATGTGGGACTTGCGGTAGACGCCCAGCAGGCTGCCGTCCGCATCGACCATGGCCATCGAGTTGTAATAGGCGTTGCGAGCCTTCTCGAAGAAGCTGACGGGGATAACCACCGACAGCTCGCGTGCCAGTACCTGCATCCGTCCGATCACCGGGTGATCATCGACCGGGGCCGCCAGTTCGAACAGCGACTGCTTCTGGTCCTTGCAGAAATAGGGGGTCTCGAACAGCTCCTGCGGCAGGATGATCTGCGCGCCCTTGGCGGCAGCCTCGCGAATCAGCGATTCGACACCATCGACGTTTGCGGCACGGTCCCAGCTGCAGGCCATCTGGGTGGCGGCGACGGTGACGGTACGGGACGAAGGGACGGTTGGCGAAGCGGTCATCGCGGGCTACGGCTCCTGTGAAGGACGGTTCGGGGCTTGTGTGACCAAAGGTCGCGGCAGTTGCAAGCGATCAGAAGGGAATTCTCAACAATTTAGCGAAATATTCATTTTATGGCTTCGGTGCTGTACGAATTGGCAAATAAAAACGATCCAATCGGCAATCATCATATCGATGATCATATGCGGATATGGTGTCTGTTGGCGGCATCAAAAAGATGCTTGTGACACAAATCGGCCATGCGAAGAGTCGGGAGGCGTGTTCTGTTTGCGTTGCCTGTGATTTGGATGAGCAAAGGCGACATATCATTGCATGCCGGCGACAGATGGCTGCGCAATTGATTTGCGCTTTGCACACAACACGTTATGATTGGATGACGCAGCCATGCCCGCTCGTGTCAAGGTGGTGTTACCAGACAGGCATGGACCCGACGGATGCAGTTGCACGGCATCGCCTCGACAGGCGGCTGTCCATCGATCGCAGACGACGGGTAGGGGTGGCTGTGGGCACGGGAACGACGGCAGAGAGATTGTCGGTATGGAGGCGTCTGTCAAGGGGTGGGAGCCGGAACGCCCCGGCGAGTCGGAAGACGCGGCCGGTTCGGCCGACGGTGCGTTATCGTTCGTCGTCCGGGATGTGAACCGCGCCTTCGCCCGCGCCCTCCAGACACGCATCGCGCGGTCGGGCGTCAGCATGGGGCAATGGTTTTTCCTGCGCGCCCTGTGGGAGGAGGATGGCCTGACCCAGCGCGAGCTGAGTCATCGCGTGGGCATGATGGAGCCGACAACGGTCACTGCCGTCAACGTGATGGAAGACCAGGGGCTGGTCCAGCGCGTGCGCAACAGCCACGACCGCCGCAAGATGAACATCTTCCTGACCGACAAGGGCCGGGCGCTGCGTCAAACGATGATGCCCAGCGCCGCGGAGATCGCCCAGATCGCCATCGAAGGTATTGCGCCGGAAGATCTCGATCTGACGGTGGAGGTGTTGCGCCGTGTCGGTGCCAACCTCAATGCCGCCTGTTCGGCTGCTCGCGACGGTGAAGACGGGGGAGGGCGGAACGACAGGTAGCAGGCAGCTTCGGTGCCCTGTTTCTGCCGTTCCGTTTCGGTCGGTGCCGGATTATTTGCCCGTATTGGCCGCCGCCTGCCGGATCAGTCGTCATCCGGATCCGGCGGCGGCGGCAGGCTGGCGCCGGTCAGGTTGGCACCGGTGAATTTCGCGTCGCGGATGTTGGCATCGCTCAGGATCGCGCCGGTCAGGTTGGCGTTGCTGAAATCGCAGTCCGACAGGTTGGCGCCGCGCAGGTTCGTGCGGACGCAGGAACTGCCGGTCAGTCGCGCACCGGTCAGGTTCGCCGCCCACAGGCGGCCGGTGGGCTGGCCGTCCGGTCCCTTTATATCGACCCAGCCGACTCCCGCCCCATCCAGCCGGATTCCGTTCATGTTGGCGCCGCGCAGATTGGCGCCGTCCAGAATCGCCCCGCTGAAATCGGCGCCATCCAGCACCGCTTCGGAGATGTCGCACATGATCAGCAGGGCCTCGCGCATCTTGGCGCCGCTGAGATTGGCCCGTTTCAGATTGGCTCCCGACAGGTTGACCCCGGTCAGGTCGATGTGGCTGAGGTCGGCGCCGGTCAGGTCGGCCCGCGCGCCCATCGTCCCGTTGGTGTTGATCCAGGTGTAATGGCTGTGCAGTGCCTGCTGGATCTGGACCGAGAAATTGTCGGCCGACCGCGCCAGATTGGCACCGGTGGTGTCGGCCCCGGCCAGATCGGCGCCCTCCAGCTTCGCACCCTGAAGGTCGGCGTTGCGCAGGTTGGCTCCGGCCAGCATGGCGCCGGTCAGGTTGGCGTCGCGCAGCACAGCGCCCTGCAAATTGACGCCGGACAGGTTGCTGCCGCGCAGGTCGGCACGGGCGAGATTGCAACTCTTCATGCTGGCGCGCATCAGCGTGGCGCCGGTCAGCAGCGCGCCCTCGCAATCGGCGCCGTTCATCGACACGTCGGTCAGGTCTGCTCCCGACAGGTTGGCGTTGTTCAGCGACGCATCGTCGAAATCGGTGCCGGACAGGTCGGACCGGACGAAGTCGAGTCCCTTGCCATTCTTGCCGCCATGTCCGCCATAGAGAAGGGCTCCGCCGCGCAGGTCGGCTTCCTTCAGGATGGCGCGCTTCAGCTTGGCGCCACGCATGTGGGCGCCGCGCAGGTCGGCGCGATAGAGATTGCAACCCGACAGATCGGCTTTCGTCAGGTGCGCGGCGAACAGGTCGGCGGTGCTGAGATTGGCGTTCGACAGGTCGCAATGGGACAGGTTGGCGCCGGACAGCTTGCCCTGAGCCAGATTGACCCCGGACAGGTTCGAGCCTTCCATGTTCGCCATGGTCAGGTTGGCGCGCGAACCGCCTGACTTGTTCTTCAGCCAGCGCTCGTGCTTTTCCAGCACGGCAACCAACTCGTGCGGTGTCATCGGTCCTGTCCGGTCTGCATGGTTGCGTGGTCCATCGATAGACCAGTGTTCCGAAATAATCTATGCCAAAGGTTAAGGCCGCTTCCAGTGCCATGGCGGCTTGGCGTGGACGGCGGCAGGCCCCATCTGCGTGGCGTCGGGCGCCGAACCGCCAATCTGGCCTGGTGACAATAAGGAGTTGGGGATCATGTCGGGTGGACACACGATTGCGGCTTTCGACACCGAACTGGCGGCTCTGCGCAGCGCCATTGACCGCATGGGCGAGCTGGTGGAGCGGCAGGTCGGGCTGGCGCTCGATTCGCTGGCCGGCCCCGATGCCGATATTGCCGGCGAGGTGCTGAAGGGCGACGCCGAGATCGACCGGCTGGAAGCGGAGGTGGAGGCGATGACCGTCCGCCTGCTGGCCCTGCGCCAGCCGATGGCAAAGGATCTGCGGGAGATCGTCGCGGCGCTGAAGATCGCGTCCAACCTGGAGCGCATGGGCGATTTCGCCGGATCGGTCGCCAAGCGCGCGGTCACGCTGTCCACCCTGCCGGTGGCGCCGCCGGTCGCCTCGCTGGTCCGCATGGGGCGGATGGTGCAGACGATGATCGGCGATATGCGCCGCGCCTATACCGAACAGGACCCGGAGCTTGCCACCTCCGTCCGTGACCGGGACGGCGAGGTGGACGCCGCCTATACCGCGCTGTTCCGCGAATTCCTGACCTACATGATGGAGACGCCGGCGCAGATCACCGGCTGCACCCACCTGCTGTTCGCCGCAAAGTCGATCGAGCGCATCGGCGACCATGCCACCAACGTGGCGGAGAACATCAGTTTTCTGGTCAAGGGCCGTCTGCCGTCCGGCGAGCGCCGCAAGGAGGACCACAGCAGCTACGCCGTCGCCCCGCGGCCGGATGGGGCGTAACAGGATTGCTTGAAGGCGCCACTTGACAGGCAGCCCCGCCCTGTGTTGCCGTTGCGGCCATGATTATGTCCTCGCCCCTCCTGTCGCAGCGTTGGTGGTGGCCCGTCTCCAACGGGCCGGCCTGGCGACGCGCGTGAGCGTGAATTGAGAACGAAAGGCCGCCCGGTGCATCCGGAGCGGCCTTTTTCCTGACCCGTCACAGTGGGTCACCCAGCGGAAGAACGGACAGGCAGGCGGAAGCACCGGGTGGCGTCATCGAAAAGACGCCCCAACCGGAGCACCGCCGTCATGATCCCGTCCAATTTGTTTCTTGCCGATCCCGCCTTCCTCGATCCGTTCGCGGCCACGACCGGCGGCGGCCTTGGCCTGCGCCGTATTGCCGAGCCGGTGGTGCCGGCCGAGACGGTCGATGCGCTGGTCAGCGCGCTCGACGAGCGGCGCGGTCTGCTGCTGTCCGGCGGGGTGGAGGCACCCGGCCGCTACCGGCGTCAGGCGCTGGGCTTCGTCGATCCGCCGCTGTCGGTGACTGCGCGCGGCCGGACCGTGCGCATCGATGCGCTCAACCCGCGTGGACGCCTGCTGCTGCCTGCCGTGGCCGCCGCGCTGGACGGCCATGAGGCGCTCGTCGGTCTGGAGATCACCGCAGGCCGGGTCACCGCCCTGGTCCGCCGTCCGGCCGGGGTCTTCGTCGAGGAGGAGCGCAGCCGCCAGCCATCCGTTTTCAGTGTGCTGCGGGCGCTGATGGCGCTGTTCGCTTGTCCGGACGAGCCGTTCCTGGGTCTCTATGGCGCCTTCGGCTACGATCTCGCCTTCCAGTTCGAGCCGATCCGCCGCCGGCTGGTGCGGCCGGACGACCAGCGGGACCTCGTGCTGTATCTGCCCGACCGGCTGCTGGTGGTCGATCATGCCGCCGGAGTGGCGCGCCGTTTCACCTACGAGTTCGTGGTTGACGGCATTTCGACCGAAGGTGTCACGGGCGGCGGGCGGCTCCACGGCTATCGTCCCGATACCAACGCTGCCGCGGAATGCGACCATGCTCCAGGCGAATACCAGCAGGTGGTGCGGGCAGCGAAGGACGCTTTCAACCGCGGTGACCTGTTCGAGGTGGTCCCCGGTCAGACCTTCGCCGAACCCTGCGCCGACAGCCCGGCCACGATCTTTCGCCGTCTGCGCACCGCCAACCCCGCCCCCTACGAGGCGCTGATCAACCTCGGCGACGGCGAGTTCCTGGTCGCCGCCAGCCCGGAAATGTACGTGCGTGTCGGCCAGGGGCGGGTGGAAACCTGCCCGATCTCCGGCACCGTCGCACGCGGAAGCAATGCGCTGACCGACGCGACCCAGATCCTGACCCTGCTGAACTCTGCCAAGGATGCGGCGGAGCTGACCATGTGCACAGACGTCGACCGAAACGACAAGGCGCGGGTGTGCGAACCCGGCTCCGTCCGCGTGATCGGCCGGCGGATGATCGAGCTGTACTCCCGATTGATCCACACCGTCGATCATGTGGAAGGGCAGTTGCGCCAGGGCTTCGACGCGCTCGATGCGTTCCTTACCCACACCTGGGCGGTTACGGTGACCGGCGCGCCCAAGCGCTGGGCGATGCAGTTTCTGGAGGATACCGAGCATTCGCCGCGCCGCTGGTACGGTGGGGCGTTCGGACGCATCGGCTTCGACGGCGGAATGGACACCGGACTGACCCTGCGCACCATCCGCATGAAGGACGGGGTGGCCTTCGTCCGCGCCGGCGCCACCCTGCTGTCGGACAGCGATCCGGACGCCGAGGATGCTGAATGCCGGCTGAAAGCGTCGGCGTTCCTCGACGCGGTGCGTGGCGCCGACCCCCGGCTGTCGGTGGTTGAGAGCGGGATGCGGCGGAGCGTGCAAGGGATTGGAGAGGGCAAGCGGGTGCTGCTCGTCGATCATGACGACAGCTTCGTCCACACACTGGCCGACTATTTCCGCCAGACCGGCGCCAGCGTCACGACCCTGCGCCACACCCATGCGCGTACCGCCCTGCGCAACGACCCGCCCGACCTGCTTGTGCTGTCGCCGGGACCGGGGCGGCCGGCCGATTTCGATGTCGGCGGCAGCGTGCAGGCGGCGCTCGAGCTCGGCGTGCCGGTATTTGGTGTCTGCCTCGGCTTGCAGGGCATGGCCGAGCATTTCGGTGCGACGCTGGATCGCCTGCCGGAGCCGATGCACGGCAAGGCTTCAAGCTTGCGTCACCGGGCGAACGGGCTTTTCGACGGGCTGCCGCAGGGGATGCGGGCAGGCCGCTACCATTCGCTGGTGGCACGGCGCGACAGCCTGCCACCGGACCTGCGGGTGACGGCGGAGACGGAGGATGGGACGGTCATGGCTATCGAGCACAGGACTCTGCCGCTGGCCGCCGTTCAGTTCCATCCCGAATCGATCCTGACACTGGACGGAGCCGCCGGCGGCGGGGCCAATGGAGGGATTGGACTGGCGCTGGTCGCCAATGTCATGGAGACGCTGGCCGGGCGTGCCGCCGAGGCGCCGAAATGCGACGCGGCGGCCTGAAGGGGCCGCCGCGTCCGCAAATCCTGTGAACTGGGGAGAGTGACGGGAAACCCGTCACTCCACCATGCCCAGCGCTTCCTTGTAGAGTTCCAGGATGGCTTCCTGCTCCTGGCGGTCGGCCTTGTCCATCTTCCGCAGTCGAATGATCTGCCGGATGATCTTGGTGTCGAAACCGGTGCCCTTCGCCTCGGCGTAGACCTCCTTGATGTCTTCCTGCAGACCGCGCTTCTCCTCTTCGAGACGCTCGATGCGCTCGACGAAGGATTTCAGGCGATCCGCCGCGATGCCGCCGACGTCGGACATGGCAAAACCTCAAACGATGGGGGTGTTCGTGAACGGGGCGGGACAATATCGGCGGGCGGGGGGAATGGCAAGCCGGCGATGCGCCGCGCCGGTGCACGGCAGGGGTACGGCTGCGTCATCGCGTCGCGGCAGCACCTTGGTACAAGCGGAGGCGTGACCGAATTTTGAACAGCCCGTGGCTGATTTGTCTGTTCGTATGAAACAATCGTACGATAGGTCTACGCAGCCATTCCCTTTGTTGCGGCGCACCCAATAGGCTGGTATTACCATCGGTGGGTTCGGCTTCACAAAGTCACATGGATCCGGCATGTATGCGCGTCGTCTGTGCCGATAACCCATGGGGGATGCCGGGATCGGCGTATTTGAGGCAGGGGAGTTTTATCTAATGAAAGTCGCCATTCCAAAGGAGCGACGTGCGGGCGAACTTCGCGTGGCCGCCTCACCGGAAACGGTGAAGAAACTGAAGGGTTTGGGACTGGACGTGGTGGTGGAGAGCGGGGCCGGCCTCGGTTCCAGCATCACCGACGCGGCCTATGAGGCGGCGGGGGCCGCCATCGCCGCCGACCAGGCTTCGGCGCTGGCCGATGCCGACATCGTGCTGAAGGTCCAGCGTCCGCTGGTCGCCGGCGAAGGGGAAGTCGACGAACTGGCGCTGATCCGCAAGGGTGCGCTGCTGTTCGCCATCCTCAATCCCTACAACAGCCGCGACCATGTGAAGGCCTACGCCGATGCCGGCGTGAACGCCTTCGCCATGGAGTTCATGCCGCGCATCACCCGCGCCCAGGTCATGGACGTGCTGTCCTCCCAGGCCAACCTCGCCGGCTACAAGGCCGTCGTCGATGCCGCCAGCGAGTATGGCCGCGCCTTTCCGATGATGATGACCGCCGCCGGCACCGTGCCGCCGGCGCGTGCCTTCATCATGGGCGTCGGCGTCGCCGGCCTCCAGGCCATCGCCACCGCCAAGCGCCTCGGCGCCATCGTCTCGGCCACCGACGTGCGCCCGGCGGTGAAGGAGCAGGTGCAGTCGCTGGGCGGCAGCTTCGTCGCGGTGGAGAACGACGAGTTCCGCCAAGCGGAGACCGCCGGCGGCTACGCCAAGGAGATGTCGGACGACTACAAGCGCCAGCAGGCGGCGCTGGTCGCGGAACACATCAAGAAGCAGGACCTCGTCATCACCACGGCGCTGATCCCCGGCCGCAAGGCGCCGATCCTGGTGACGGCGGAGCATGTGGCGTCGATGAAGCCGGGCTCGGTGATCGTCGATCTGGCGGTGGAGCAGGGCGGCAACGTCGAGGGCGCCAAACTGGGCGAGGTGGTGACCACGGCCAACGGCGTGAAGATCGTCGGCCACGCCAACTATGCCAGCCGCATCGCCGAGAGCGCCTCGCTGCTTTACGCCAAGAACCTGCTGGCGCTGCTGACGTCGCTGCATGGCAAGGAGACGGGCGTCGTCGTCAACTGGGACGACGAGATCGTCAAGGCCATCGCGCTGACCCGCGACGGCGCC